>Ga0194129_10000031_pt1 | contig 281801 bp, 253 predicted proteins | sample TA2KigCa35mmetaG_FD_150862 | JGI IMG/M metagenome (GOLD analysis project Ga0194129, IMG submission 150862) | Freshwater microbial communities from Lake Tanganyika, Tanzania - TA2015038 Kigoma Deep Cast 35m | ecosystem: Environmental > Aquatic > Freshwater > Lake | place: Tanzania: Lake...
ACATCTCCGATGACTCGACCTCACAACACCCAAGGTACTAACCAAGGGCGCACGAAATCAAACATCAGAAAATGCGCATCGATGTGGTTTTCAAGGTGCAACCGTCAAAAGCGCCAACCGGCGCAACCAACCCCCAGCCTGAGTGGCGCGAGGGAAAACTATACTGGCATGCCTGCCTTCCCTCCGTCAAGCGAGAACCAACGCCAACTTTCCTGTTCCTTGACCCCGACAGCGCTGCTTCTTAACCTTGAGCAGCTTCAGGCGGCACGACAATCGGGCCATGCACACCGTGACCCAGACCGCCTCCACCCACGTGAACCGCCTGCCCGGGAACACCCCGAAGGCGGCATTTGCAGCTCGCCTTCCCGTTGTCCTCGCCCCTGACGCGTGGCACAGGAAAGCCGGCGCCGAGCGCCCCGCCGACCTTCATCTGAGGCAGGCAGCCGGCTCGCTGGACAGAGACCTGGCCCTTGCTGGCGCTGCCCACACGGCGCTTGCTCCAGTGTCGCCCGGCACGACCGAACTGGCACTCGTCGAGGACGCGCTGCTGGCACTGGAACAGGCAAGAGAAGCCCTGTCGGACGGATCCGCGATGCTCCGGGACCCACGCGACCCCCTTGCGGCCCAGCGCCATGTGGAGATGGGCCTCCAACACCACGACCGGGCCAACTACGCTTTGGGCACCGTCCTAGACTTGTTCGCATCCCGCAAGGGCCGCACGCCGGGCGAGGAGCAGGCAAGGACATTCCTGCTGCTGCAAGCGACGACCAGCGCCGCGACTTCCGGCCACATCAGTCGGGCCGTGGAAGCCCTCGCCACGGAGCGCTGAAACATCCGGCGACGGCAGAATTCGCCCGCAGACAAGCAAGCGTTGCCCGGGAACGGTTTGGCGATGGCCCCGTGGCAGGGACGACCACTGCCGAACCGAGGACACTCGGTCGTTCAGAGCAGTTTTCGAACCTGTCGGGGGGCATCCCAGGGAACCTCGACCGCCTCGCGCACGGGCGTGACGACACGGCGATCCGGATCGTCCGCAGGCAGGAAAATGCCCGCGAGCACACTGCCCACACAGCCCAGAACCACGGAGGTCGGCACGATGACCCCCACGAAGTTCGCGGCCATCCGGTCAAAGAAGTAGACGAGGCCACCCAGCATCATCACAGCACCGAAGAGGGGCAGGGCCACCGCCAGACCGGTCAGCACATAGGCCATCGGGTGCGCGTAGTTGAAGATATGGTCGCGGCCCTCACGGATGGGCACGACCAAGCGGGAATCTCCCGGGTGGTGGTAGAGCACGCCCAGGAGCCATCGCGGCTGTCCGGCAGTCACGTCCTCTCCATACCCGCCCCGCGTGCCCGCCGCCCTCTTCCCTATACTGACATCCATGCTGCTCCCCGAACTGATCCGCATCGGCCTCGTCCAGCACGCGGCGACCCTTTCGATTTCGCTGGGGTCACCGGGCCTCGTCACCGACGCCACGGGAGCTACCCGATCCATTGTGCCGGAGGCACCGGTGACCCTCGCATGGCGGAACGGGCGCCTTGACATGGGGTTGCCGGGGGATCCGGAGGGTGACGAACCATGGCACCCCGCGCTGCCCGTCCGCTTCACCGGGCAGGAAGTCTTCCGCTGGCAAGGCAGCGACTACCAAGGCCGGGCCGAAGTCCTTGCGGACGGTCACGGCCTGACACTGGTGGATACGCTCGAACCGGAGACCTACCTGCGGGGGGTGGTCCCCCGTGAGGTCCCCTCCTCGTGGCCGATGGAAGCGCTCAAGGTGCAGGCCATCGCGGCACGGACCTACCTCGCCGCGACCGTGGGACGCTTCGCTGCCGAGGGCTTCGACCTGCACGCCGACGAACGCAGCCAGGTCTATGGCGGCAAGGGAGCCGAACACCCCCGCACCGATGAAGCCGTGCGCACCACGGCCGGCATCGTCGCGACATGGCAGGGCGCCCCGATCAAGGCCTACTACAGCTCCGGCGCGGGCGGCATGACCGAAGCCAACGACGCGGTGGAAGGCTTTGCCGACAAGGGAACGGACGGGCGTCCCATCGGCCTGCCCTACCTGAGGTCCGTCGTCGACTTCGACTGGAACTCGCGGCGCCATGCTTGGTCACGTGAGGTCACGGACGCGAAGATGGCGGAGGTGCTCGCCCCGGAGGCCCGGCCCATCGGCCGGCCTCTCGCCATCGAGGTCGCCGAACGGAGTGGTTCGGGTCGGGTCCGATGGCTGCGCATCCGCGGCACGGCAGGAACCGCCGAGATACCCGGCGCCCGCCTGCGGCGCCTGCTCCGCCTCGACAGCACGCTTTTCTCGGTGGGGCTTGTCCGACCGGGCGTCTTCCTGTTCTCGGGCCGCGGCTGGGGCCACGGTGTCGGGATGTCCCAGTCGGGTGCGCGGCAGATGGCCGAATGGGGCTTCGACCATGCGGAGATTCTCGCCCACTACTACCCGGGAACACGGCTCGAACGCGCAGACGCCCCGACACCCTGAAGGATGCCGGGGCGTCGGAAGCCTCGCTCAGCCGCCGATGGTCTGGCCCGAACGAGCGAGTGAGCGCGCCTCGCCGATCCAGCGCGTGACCGTGGTGAGGCCGGGAGTGCGCTGGACGAAGGGGCGGGAAATATTGTTGGCGATCCCCAAACGCTCGTGCAGGTTGGCGGGCACTCGCTGGGCCATCTCCTTGACCGAGGCGACGCCTACGGCCTGCAGCAGGTTGGCCTGGCGAACACCAATGCCCTTGATCCTCATCAACTCGACCGCCTGCGCGATCGGCAGGAGCCGTCCGTAGGGGATGTCGGCCGCGCGGGCCAGACGCTCCCGGTCCGCCCGCGTGGCGGTCTTCGCCTTCAACTGATCGGTATTGGTGATCCCGGCCTTGGCGAGACGCTCGGCATAGACCTTGCCGACGCCCAGCAGGTCGGCGACGGGATAAGCCCGCATCGCATCCAGCTCATCCTCTTCCTGAACGACCGCCGCGGCAAGAGAGGCAGCCGGGGCCACGACAGCGCCACAGCCCGTGAGCGGGAGCATGGCAACCGCGACGGCGAAGACGGCAAAAGGCTTATGAATCATGGAAATCGGCTCCAAAAGAATCACATCGGGAGGGGCCAAGAGCGGCCCTTGTCTCATTATAGTTTACACGTGAATAAACTTGCTTTAATAAATCAAAGCCACAATGCGTTGCCCACCATAGGCTGAGGACCCGCCAGCAACGGGGCCCCGGTCCCGGACAAGCCGGTCAATGGCCCCGATGAGCCCTACTCGGCCGCCCGACGCCGCTTCTCGAGTTCGGGGTGAATCCAGCCAAGGCAGAAGTAGGAAACGCCTGTCACGGCAGGAAAGGCCTGATCGACCACGCGGCCCTTGAGCCACGCCGTCTGCTCGCGCAGGCCACGATGATGCCGGGGAGCCTCGGCTGGTGTACCGGGTGGATCCGGGGCAAGAACAGGCATGACCACCGGGGCCTTGGTCGGTGCCGCGGCATCGATCGCCTGCTGGACCACAGACAAAGCCCGCTCGACGGTGTAGTCGCCATAGGCGCCAGGTGCCTGATCCAGATTGTAGCTGTAACACATGGGCGCAAGCAGGTCGAAGCGGGTCAACCAGCGCCGCGATTCCTGCAACCGGGCGTCATGCTGATGGAAGTAGTAGTCCGGAAAGTAGGCCGCACCCAGCACGGCTCGCCGGCCCACCCGCTCACGCAGCGTGTCGATCAAGCCCTCCAGATCCTCGGAGAGCGCAGTCTTCCATTGTTCAAGCAGGACCTCGCGATCCGACGCACGCACGACCTGACCCGTCTTGAGGAAGTGGCGGAAGCCATCCCCCGCCATCCCGGGATGCCGCCTTTCGATCTGCTCCCGCTGCCGGGGCGCATACCCGAAGAACTGGCGGGGGTCGGGCGATTCGTCGATGTCATCGCCCTTCAGGCGGGTCGGGTAGCGCAGGTAGTCCAGCATCACACCGTCGACACTGCGGACGATCGCCCCGTCCACGACGGCACCCAGCGCCTCCCGAACCTCGGGTAGCGCCGGCGAAACCCGGTTGGAACCCCGCTCGACCTGGCCGGAATGGTTGCCGTAACCATCCATCACGAGGGTGTCCGGATGATTAGCGGCCCACGCCGGGCCGAAGTCGAGCGTATGCAGCCATGCGTGCACCCTCATGTTGCGTCGGTGCCCCTCCCGGACATACAGGTCCAGAAGATCGATGCCGTGGCGCGCCGGGAACGCCGGATGCCCGGGAAACTCGAGTCGTCCCCCACGGAAGGTCTCGACGAAGACGTCCGTGATGCCCAGTTCCTGCATCCGGTCAAACACTTCGAGGACATCGAGTGCTCCGCGGTCACGCTCATGCGGGCGAACCCAGATACCCTTGCGGACCAGCACGTCGCGGGCATTGGCGGCCTCGGCCCACGCACCGACCTCGGCCATCACGCTCCGATACCGCGCAGCCTCGGGGACCGCGTCATCAACGCGGTCCCAGCGCTCCCAGGCATCGGCCGGCAAAGGCACGGGCTGCGTCGCCATGTAGGCTTCACGCGCCTCAGATAGCCGCTCGGTCCATGCCGAGGCCCCAACCCTCTCACCCCACCCGAGGGTCGCCGCCACACCCAGAAGCACCGCCATGGTCGTGCGCATGCCGTCAGGTTGCCACCTCCCCCACGGTCCGGCAAGGGGGCTTCCGTCACAGACCGCCGGAGTGCCTTGTGGCACGCTGCAGGGACGTTTCACGGAGGCCGCATGAACGCCAAGGATTCTCAAGCAGTCGACCAAGACCTGGCGAAGCTCCACGCCTTGCTGGCCACGGCGGGCAACGACTTCTCCCGGACGTTCCGTGTCGTCCTGAAGGAACAGGACTGGCTCGTCGAGGCCATGCCAGCGTCCATCCGGCATCCCCGGCCCGACAGGGCGCCCGCCGGCATGGCCACCTTCACGCTGGCCGCGGGCCTCGCTCCGATGCTGCCCACGACGACCCTGGATGACCTCGTTCCTCCACCGCCGTCACTGGTGGCCAGCAGCCCGGTGCAACACGAGGTTCAGGGGGAAGACGACTGGTCCCGGCTTGCGCCCGTCGAAATCATCGGCGGACCGACACGCCCCCCGATCGCCGCCAAGCAGCTCCCTCCTCCCGTTATGCCACCAGCAAGCGACAACCTGGGGACGCCGCCCGAAAGGCCTGAACACCGCAACATCGGCATGGGCCGGATACAGCCCGGCAAGGTCGCCAGCCCTGCAGCCTTGCCTCCGGCCGTCTCGGCTGCGCCCATCGACCTGCCTCCGCTTCCCGGCCTGCCCGCGAAGGCCCGTGGCCCTCGCAAGGGTCACTTCGGCCATGTCGCGCTCGGTCCGGATGTCCCGCCGGCCCTCCGGCCCATGGGACCGGACATGCCGCTCGAGCTTCGCCCCCTCGGCCCGGACATGCCCTCCGGCCTCATCGTCGCCGCAAGGACCCGGCCGGAGGCCACCGCGGCATCCTTCCCCGAGACACCACGTCGGACGATCGACAAGCCCGCCGTGCAGGCACAAGCCCAAGCTCCCCGCTGGCACACGATTCGCCCGGGCGAGACGCTCATCCAGCTTGCGCGTCGTTACTACGAGGGCAAGGGTCGGCATTGGCTCGGTCTCTTCGCGTTCAACCGCAACCGCATCCGCAGCGCCGACAAGGTCTTTCCCGGCGACCGCATCCAGATCCCTGCCTACGACGAGGTCGCGGCCCTGACGGCGACGCGCCAGGCCGAAGGTCGCAAGCCTGGTCGGCTGGCAGCACTGGGCAAGGACCTGGCCCGCAGGCGGACCCGCCTGTCCTGAAGCCGTCCGGAGCGGGACCTTGCTCTGGTATGATCCGATATCGCACCCGATCCCGAACCCTCGAGGCCAAACTGTGACGGACCTGCCCACCCACGGACCCTCCGGCACGCGTCCGGGCACCGGTGCCGATACCCAGGGGTTGACGTTGCCCGTCATCCTCCGCAGGACGGTGCAGCGCCTGCCGGATGCGGTAGCCGTGGCCCACAAGTCCGGCGACCAGTGGCAGACCATCTCGTATCGTTCATTCCTGCAGCAGGTCGATGCCCTGGCCGCGGCGCTCGTGGACATCGGCATCCAGCTCCAGGACCGGGTCTGTCTGCTCTCGGCCAACCGGCCCGAATGGCTGCTGGCCGACCAAGCGATTCTCGCCACCGGCGCGGCCAATGTGCCCATCTATCCTACGCTCACGCCCCCCCAGATCCGGTACCTCTTGCAGGATTCCGGGGCCCGGGCCCTGTTCGTGTCGGACACCGTGCAGTACGCCAAGGTCGCCGAAGTGGTCGCGGAAACGCCCCAGTTGGCCCACATCATCCTGATGAGTGGCGAGGTACCCGCAAACGCCCCCGTCCCGACCATGACCTGGGCCGCATTCCTGGCGCGCGGTGCCTCTGCCGAGGCACGAACGCGGGAGGACCGCGAGGCGCGCCTGAGCCACATCCAAGCCGAGGACACGGCCTCAATCATCTACACGTCCGGCACCACGGGAGAGCCCAAGGGGGCGATGCTGACCCACCGGAACATCGTCAGCAACCACGAGACCATCATTCCGCTCGTCGACATCCGTGCGACGGATGCAAACCTTTCGTTCCTGCCCCTGTCGCACGTCTTCGAGCGCGTGGTGTACTACGCTTTCATCTCCGCCGGCGCACGCATCAACTTCGCCGAGAGCATCGAGAAGGTCCGGGACAACCTTGCTGAGGTCTGCCCCACCTTTCTCGTCAGCGTGCCGCGTGTGCTCGAGAAGATCCGGGCCGGGGCGCTCGACAAGGCCGAGAAAGCGCCCCCGCTGCGCCGGAAGATTTTCCACTGGGCCTTCGAAGTCGCCAAGACCGCGCGGACGGATCGCGAGCGGCTCGGGGGCCTCTCCCCCTGGAGCACGCTGCAGCTCGGCCTCGCCGACAAGCTGGTGTTCTCGAAGATTCGCGCCGTCCTGGGGGGGCGCCTCAGGTACTGCATCAGCGGCGGCGCTCCTCTTTCCAAGGAAGTGGCCGAATTCTTTGAACTGGTCGGCATCGTCCTCCTCGAGGGCTATGGCCTCACGGAGACCAGTCCCGTCATCACGTGCAACACGCCGGTAGCCCGACGCTTGGGGACGGTGGGCAAGCCCATCGACGGTGTCGAGGTGAGAATTGCCGAGGATGGTGAGATCCTGGCCCGTGGCCCGAACATCATGAAGGGGTACTTCAACAAGCCCGAGGAAACGGCCAAGGCCATCAACGACGAGGGCTGGTTCCATACCGGCGACATCGGCTCATTCGACCCCGACGGTTTCCTGCGCATTACCGACCGCAAGAAGGAAATTCTGGTGACGAGCAACGGCAAGAACGTGGCTCCGGCGCCTATCGAGAATGCCTTGCTGCTCAGTCCGTTCATCGCGCAGGCCTGCGTCCTTGGAGATAACCGCAACTTCATTGCGGCCATTCTCGTGCCCGACTATGCCAACCTTGTGCCCTGGGCGGCCAAGAAGGGCCTGCCTACCGAACCCGCGAGCCTTGCGGGCCATCCCGAAGTGCAGGCCTTCATCCAGACCGAGGTCGCACGCCAGACGCAGGACTTCGCTCGCTTTGAGCAGATCAAGCAGTTCGTCCTCCTCGCGCAGGAATTTTCCATCGAGACCGGGGAACTCACGCCCAAACTCTCGCTCAAGCGACGCGTCATCCTCGAGCGGCACGCCGCGGCGATTGCCCGGATGTACGAGGCCCCGGCGCCCGTGGAAGCCTGACGTCCGGCATGGATATCGCCCTGACGTTCTTAGGCACGGCAGGCTCCGTGCCCACCCCTCAGCGCAACTTGTCGGCAACGCTCCTGCAGCGCGGCTCCGATCGCATCCTCGTCGATTGCGGCGAGGGCACGCAACGCCAGCTGATCCGGGCAGCCGTAGGCCTGACTCAGATCCAGACCATCCTGCTGACCCATCTCCACGCCGACCACTACCTGGGACTGCCGGGCCTGCTCAAGACCTGGGACCTCTGGGGACGGACCGATCCGGTCGACATCCATGGCCCACGGGGCCTGCTGGACCTCGTCGAACTCCTGCGACGCATCATCGGCAGAACGGACTTTCCCGTGCACTGGCACGAGCAAAGGGCTGGCGACGTCCTTCCCTTGTCGGGCGCTCGCCTTGTCGCCGTGGCCACCGACCATCGAATACCTTCGCTTGGCTGGATGCTGGCCGAGGATGACCGTCCCGGGCGCTTCGACGTCGCCGCGGCACGTCGCCTGGGCGTCACGGACGGACCCGATTGCGGCCGGTTGCAACGGGGTGAAGCCGTGACGACGACCGATGGCCAGACCGTCCGGCCGACCGACGTCCTCGGTTCGCCCCGTCCCGGCCGACGCATCGTCCTCACGGGAGACACCCGTCCGTGCGCATCCGTCATCGCGGCTGCATCCGGCGCCGACCTTCTCGTGCACGACAGCACCTTCACCTCGGCCGAACAGCAGCGCGCCGAGGAAACCTACCATTCCACGTCCCGCGAAGCCGCGACCGTAGCCAAGGAAGCTGGCGTACGGCGCTTGGCGTTGACCCACCTCAGCTACCGGCACCATCCGCGTGACATCCACGCCGAGGCTAGGGAGGTTTTCCCCGATTGCGTCCTGCCGGCCGACCTCGACCGGATGATCGTGCCTTTTCCCGAGAAAGGCGCAGCCTACCTGGAGAAAGAGCCCGTCGCCGTCCCCTCCTGACGCCGCTCATCCCACTCGATGATCGCGGTGGCTTCGGGCTTCGGGGGCACGGGCGCCCGTGCGCGCGGCAGGGCGATGGGCTCGAGGGTCGGCCAGCGGAAGGGAACCCGGGGCGGGGGCGGTATGGCCTGACGTGCTCGCGCGGCGTATGGGCGGTCGGGCAAAGGGGCTGCCTGCACGGCGGAGGCAGGCGGCAACGCATGCCGTAGCGGTGGCGCGCCGGGTGGATGCGTCGCCATCGGGGGCAGGATAGGCTGCGGATCATCGAAGAGTCGCGACAGATCCATCGCAGCCCGGGGCAGTCTCTCCGGAGCACCATCCCGCTCCTCGGCAGCCTTCGGCAGCACGGGAGGCCGGACACCCGGGGGAACGCGCGCGGGCAGGGCAGCCTGCGTCACGGCTGAACCGCCCGCATCCGGCAGAATCGCGCCCACCGGACGTGAAGGCGTGGCGGCCGGAAAAGAAAGCGCCAACCAATCCATGACCGTCTGGTGATAGGCCTCATAACCATCCCAGGGCACGGGCCTGCCCTTGCCTGGCAGCCAACGCAGGCTCCGGGGTTCCCCGGCGAGGCCGTAGGCTTCGAGCAGGGCCGGGTCACGGTCGCCCGAACCACCCAGCAACAGCAGGGGCAAGGGGGCAATACGGGGAACGAGGGACGCGAGGGTCTCCCCATCCCCCTGACCGGGAGCGGCCAGCCGCCAACCCGTCACGACGGCCCACGCCAAGCGGCCCGGCAGCGTGGCGTGGCCACGCCACCAAACATCGTCGGGGCGCGCTTCGCCCCAACGCCCCGCCGGTCCGGCCAGCACGACGGCATCCAGCGCCCCCGGCAAAAGGGCGGCTCGCGCCATGGCGAGGGCCGCATCGCCCTCGGCCAGGCCCACCACATGGGTCGCACCATGCCCCCTCAACCATGCGGCGGCCGCACCGACACTCCGGGCATCGAGGCCATCCGGCCCCTGAATGCCGGGAACCCCGGGTGAACCGGCAGGTGCAAGCACGAGCACTTGCGCGCGAGGTGCCCACCAGCGCGCCAAGGTATCCACGGCAAGGCCACGCGGGCCAGACGGCCACGAGGGCAGGACGACCAATCCGAGTCGGCTGCGTGATGCCCGCAACACCCCCGTGACGCCACGCTCTTCATTGCCCTCGGCGCTCCATTCACGGGCACCCGCGGCCAAGGGTGTCTCCCGGCAGGGAGCATCGTGGCGCGGGCTTCCCCCGTCCATGCCCATGCCGTCACGCTGAAGCACGATCAGCCCCCCCATGACCAAGGCCCCACCCATCGCGGCCAGACCGATCAAAGTGTGACGCCAACCCGGCGAGGCCCTGAGCGTTATTGCCGCGCCAATCGACCATCCGGCGGCCAGGAGAAGCCAGACAAACCCGGCTAGGGGACCCAGGAAGCGCTGGCCATCGGTAATCCACGGCCACGCGAGGACCAGCACGCTCCCGAGCAACGATGCGAGAAGCCACGGCCCGGGGCGTCCCGGGCCGTCAGAACCCCCGGGGCGCGAAGGGACTGCCATGCGCGGATCGTTCCACGTCATGGCCCCCGAGGACAAGGGAAAGCGTCACGCGGAGTTGCCCGGTGCTGCGTCCTCACCTACCATGCCGCCCATGAACCGGTTCCTCGCCATCGCCCTGTCCGTTGCCGCCGTCTTGCCCGCCATAGGCCTGGCCGACGCCCGCAACCGGGCCCAGTTCTTGAGGATGTTGCGCAACGCATCTTCAGGTGCCCCCATCGCGAAGGATGTCCGGTTCCTCGTGCCCTTCACGTCCACGCCCACTCCCCCGCCAATCGTTCATCCTCCCTATCCCGATGACATCGTGTGGGGCGAGGATGTCAACCTGCGCCTCGAAGACCTCGGGGCAGGCTACTGGCAGTCCCCGGGCATCAACATGTGGTCTGGCGCCGTGCTCGAAGGCGACAAGGCCACGCTGGGCCACCTGCGCTTCAAGCTCAACCCGGCGGATGATCCCATTCATCCCGGTCATGCCGCGCTGGCCCTGCCCGGTGACTGGCACGTGGTGCGTTTCGCGCCCATGAAGCCTGCCGAGTGGGCCACGCGCACGGACTTCTCCAGAATGGCGTGGCTTCCGGTTGCCGACGCCGAAGTTCCGGCACTCTGGCACCTGGAGGCCGGCCAGGCCTTCGCCATGCGGATCGAGCTAAAGAGACCGGAAGCCCCGCCGCCACCACCGCCAGCAGCTACGGCGACGGCCACCGCTTCGACCATGTCCGTGCCCGCCAAGGCAACGCGCAAGCCGCCTCGGCGCCTCATCGCCAAGATCTTCCTTCGGAAACTCTCGCTCGACAACGTCCGCTTCGACTACGTGCTGCAGACGAACGGCACGTTCCGGATCCCGCTGCGCGATCCTCGCTCCCTCACCGGCTTGCAGGCACCCTGACCGCCGCGGGTATGAGGGCGTCGTGAGCATCGAGATCGGCCAGGTCGTCGTGGAGCGGCGTCACGGCCACGCGTGGTGCGGCCTGCTCCTCTATGCCCTCGACGGCCAAGAGCGCATCCTGCCCTGGAGTGCCGATATGGGCAGCCCGAGGCAGCTTGTCCTGAAGCTCTTCCCCTCGCCGCGCGACGGCCACCTGGAGGCCGTCCAGATCCACTACCGAGAGCTTGCCGACGCCATCGTGGCGCAGGTCCAGCCACCCGCACCCTGAGGACACGGCCCTTCCCAAGGCGGAGGCCGGCACCTACCATGGCGAACCCGGAAGGGCGCACCGTCGTCATGACGATGCAAGCATCCAGGAGGCTGCACCGATGTCCCTCGAACCCCGCGCACGGTGGCTGTGCATGTTGCTGGTCACCCCCCTCCTCGCAGGTGGTCCGGCAAGGGCCGCGAGTACGACCGAAGCCGACCGCATCCTGTCCGCCGTCATGCGTCAGGACCGGCCGGCTTTCGAGGGTCAGCGCCAGTACCGCCTCGTCAGGCAGACCGCGGCCATGGAAGCCCGGATGCACGTCGCATGGAAGGATGAGCGGAACTACCGGGTCACGATCCAGGACCCCCCGAAGCTGTCGGATGTCCGGGTCTGGCTCGACGACAACCGGGCGCATGTCCACTTCCCGATGGAGAACCTCTTCTTTCGCAACGACAATCCGGCGGGTGCGAGCGAGGTCGGAGCGACCGTCCTCGGGCAGGTGACCCAGGATGGCGCCGCTCTGGTCCGGAACTACGACCTCCGCGTCCTCGACGAGGCCGAGCGGGAGAGACGTGCCATGCCGGGCGAAGTCGCCGGTGAACCGTGCGATATCCTCGAGGCCACGCCTGCCGGGCAGTCAGGCAACGACACATGGAGCCGACCGGCCCACCGCTTCTGGGTCGCGCGTGGGTCCGGCCACATCATGCGCGAGGAGCGAAGCTGGGGCAGCGGCCTCGCACCCTTCTTTCTCAGTTGGTACGACGCCTGGGCCCCTCGCCGGACCCCGGTCATCGGCGTCCCGGTCCCGCGCGACGTCAACCGCGTCGAACTGGCCGCAGCTTCCCGGGACAACAGCTTCCGGACGTTCCGCTCGGCAGCCGAGGCCGAGAAGGCCATCGGAGAACCCGTCGCCGTACCCCGGGACCTGCCTGCGGGGTTCCGCCTGGTGGGCATCCAGTGCCCGACCTTCTACCGCTCCAGGCTCATCCTGCAAAGTTACACGGATGGCCTCAACTGGCTCTATGTCCAGTACCGCGGCAAGCCCAACCTCTGGGTCACGCTCGTGGCCGGCGCCCAGGCCGTGCGCCTCGTCGACAAGTTCCAGGAACTGGCCTTTCAGGCTCCCTACAACTACTACGGGGCCGAGAAGGGGGAACAGATCGTCTTCGTCTACGGCGACTTGCCCCCGGATGAGCTCAAGCGCGTGACGGACAGCCTGCCCCTGCCGAGCAAGGGCCGCTCCTGAAGCCGTGGTCAAGGTTCGCTGGCTCTCGGCCTCCCTGTTCTGCCATGTCCTGGGCCTGGCGCTCTGGATCGTCGTCCAGAACGTGAGGCCCGTGGCCCCCCCGAAGCTTGCACGCAAGGTCCGCCCCCCGGTCTCGATGCGCTGGATCCAGCCCGCAGCACTTCCGGCCCCGGTTGCACGCCCCGATCCGCCGGCCCGGCTCGCCCTGCAGCAAACCAGGCCCGCACCCCGGCCGCGACCGACGGTCGCTCCCCGCCCACGACCCGTGCCGACCCCGAAAGTGCGCCCCAGAACCGCGAGCGTCCCGACACCCAACCCGGCGGCCACGCCAGACGACCCCGTGGCGGCACGCCTCGCGCAACTCGGCCTTACGGCATCCGCGGCTGCCGCCATTACCGCCGACGTCGACGCGGCCATTGCCGCGAGCCGAGGCAAGCTCACGCCGACGACGCCCACCGGCAGCGTCGCCTTTTGGCCCGAGGACTGGGCCACAGGTTCAGGGCCAGTCGAGAATTTCCTCTCGCGCCTGCTACCCGCCCAGAAGGGCTATGAAGCCGAGCTGGGCGTCGATCCGCGCACGGGCTCGCCCGAGGCGCGCATCCGCTATGCTGCCCAGGCCAACTTCGTGACCGGCAAGGCGATCCTCGTGATCGCACGCTGGCCGGCGGGCCCGAACGAGGGGGGGGTCGCCGAGGTCTCGGTGCAGGAGTGGCTGCCGGGACTGGGTCTGGTGCCCGGAGGCCCGGCCACGCGCTTCCGGATGCCGCTGCCTCCGGCCGGTTCGGATCGGGAGGCTTTCCTCGACGGCCTCGCGGGCTTCTGCATGCTGGGGTACCAGCAAGCCCTCTCGGGTCTCGACCCGATGGCCGCATCCCCACCCTGACTTTGGTATGCTGGCTGCCATGGCACGCAATGCGCCGGTCGAGGCCCTTCTGGCCAACTTCCCGACCTACCTCGAGTCCGCCGGGGTCTTGACAGCCGACCACAAGGCCGAGGTCGAGATCGTCGCGCAATCCGCGCCCTTCCTGCGCTTGGGCGAGATTGTCCTGGGCCTGGGCATCCTCACCCTGGATGCCTACACCAAGCACGTCCGTACCTACTTGAGCCAGCTGCGGCTCGGCGACTATCTCGTCCTGCGTCGGCTGGTCACGACGGAACAGGTCGAGCGCGCCGTGGCCATGCAGCAGGAGACCGGGCGGCTGCTCGGCTGGGCGCTGATTCACCTGGGCTACTGCGATATGCCCACACTGCAGATGGTGCTCGAGGAACAGCGCCGCCTGCGAGGCGAGGACCAACCCTGACCTCGCCGTCATGCCCGACTCCAGGGCATGACGGTCCGATGGCGGAACGCACGGCTGCGTGCGATGACGGTGGCATGCATACTGCCATCCGCACCGCATCACCCGACGGCTTCCAGATTGCGGCCATCACGGCCGAGGCCGTGCGCACACGGGGACTGCCGGGCATCGTCATCGTCGGCCTCGGCGATGCCAGCGTGCAGGAAAGTCGGGAACGTGTCCGGGCAGCGCTCGTGGCAAGCGGAAAGCGCATCCCCAGAGGCCGGCTGGTGGTCAATCTCGCACCGGCCGGCACACGGAAGCGCGGGACCGGCCTGGATCTCGCCATCGCGCTGACGCTACTGGGCCTCGAGGAACCGTTCCCTCGGGAACTTCCCGATCCCGTCGTGATCGGGGAATTGGGGCTTGACGGCAGCCTGCGTGCTGCGGAGGGTATCCTCGGCATCATGCAGATGGCACTCAGGGAGGGCCGGCGCTTGATCCTGCCTGCCGCCCAGGCCCACGTCGCCCGCGAAGTCGCCGGCCTGCGCTTCGTCCCGTGCAGGGACCTCGACGAGGCCCAAATCGCCTTACGTGAGCCGGGTCGCTGCAGGACCGGGACCCCGGGCCCGGCGACCATAGCCACGCCCGAACCGGCGGGGCTGGCCCTCATCGCGGACAATGCCCGGGTCGCACCAGCCTTGCTGGCGATGGCTGCAGGGGGCCATCACACCCTGATCAGCGGCCCTCCGGGCAGCGGCAAGTCGACCCTGGCCGCAGCGACACGGTGGCTGCTGCCCCCGCTCGAGCCGGAGGAGCGGCTGACGGTGGCGCGCATTCGCCACTGGGCCGGATCAGGGAGCCCCGAAGACGGGATGCCGTCGATGCGTCCCTTCCGTGCTCCGCAGCAACACTTGAGCGTCGCCGCACTGCTTGGTGGCGGCAGCCGGGCGCGCCCGGGCGAAGCCAGCCTCGCCCATCTGGGCGTCCTGTTCTTGGACGATGCGGGTTCTCGACCACGTGCCACGATCGAAGCGCTGCGCGCCCCACTGGACACCGGCTTCGTCTCACTCCACAGGACGGAAGGGCCCGACTCGCTTCCGGCAGCCTTTACGCTGCTTCTGGCAGGGATGCCCTGCCCATGCGGTCTCTGGGGGCAGGGCGACGGCTCCTGCCGCTGCCTCGCACAACCCCGCGAGCAAGTGGCACGCAAGCTCGCCCCGTCGCTGCAGGATCGCCTGGACATCCGCGTGACCCTCGGCAGTTCGGGCGCCTCCGGCGACAAACAACCCCCGGCGATGAACCCCAGTGCCCTGCGGGACATGGTGTCGGAGGCCCGGTCACGACAGCTCCACCGTGCGACCCGGACCGGCGGCTGTTCATGGAATGGCCGCATGCATCCCGAAGAGTTGGATGCATGCGTGCCACTCGGACGAATCCTTCCACGCTTGGCCCGTGCCAACGCCGCGGCAGGGCATTCAAGGCGCCAGGCCTGCGCGCTGCGAAGGCTCGCGCTGACCCTGGCAAACCTGCAGGGCCGGGACACCCCCGACGAGGGAGACTTGCGTCAGGCGACGCTCCTGCGGCAGGAGGCGTGGCCGGAGGCGATGCTATCCTGAAGAGGCCGTTCGGTCGTGGCATCCGGCAAGACGGCGACGAGTACGCACAGGAACGCCTTGAAATACGGGATACGCGCGATCGGGTCCGGCCTTGCCGCTGCTGGCCTGCTCCAAGGCTGCCTCGAGGGTGCGGGCAGCTACCTCAGACAGGATCGTGAGGTGGCGGCACCGCGCAGCCTCGCCCTGGACACGCCCGACACCACAGCGCTGCGCAGCCAGTGGACACGCGAGCAGCCCCTTGGCCTCGAGGGGTCGATCGCGGCGACCCTGCTCGATCCCGCCGTCGCCCGAGCCATGCTCGCAGCCGAAGTGGCCGAGAGACGTTCCGCGGGCACCCCGGATGCCATGGCTTTGCAGGCTTGGCAGCGCTGGTTCGCCGGCGGACGGATGCTGCCCTTGATCGTGCGCTGGCGCTTCGACCGCGACTTCCACGCCGAAGCCATCACAGACCCTGCGCAATGGCATCTGTACCTTGTCGCCGACGACGGGTCGCCCCAAGCTCCGCTGCGCTGGAGCCGCGTCACGCGCAAGGACGATGACGAGGCCTGGGGGGGCACGTTCACGGTCTGGTTCCCTTGGCGGAGTGCGGATGGCCGCTCAGTCCTTGGCACGCTACCGCGACGCTTGCGGCTTCAGGTGGTCGGCAACCCCGGCCGCGCAGAGCTCCAATGGCGCTTCGCGCCCCTGCTTTCAGACAGCCGGAACACGCCTTGGGGTCTGGATCCCTGGTGAGCCCCAAGGCCGCCCGAGAAGTCCTCGTGCTTTCCGGGCCGACAGCCTCGGGCAAGTCGGCCTTGGCACTGGCCTTGGCAGAGGCGTGGCCCGTCACCATCCTCTCGGCCGACTCCCGACAGGTCTACCGGGGCTTCGATATCGGTACGGCCAAGCCGACTCAGGAAGAGCGCGCCCGTGTCCCGCACCGCCTCATCGACGTCGCCGATCCCGACGATCGCTACACGGCTGCCCAGTGGGCAGCCGATGCCAAGACCTGCCTCGAGGAGGCGTGGAGCGCAGGGCGGCTTCCGGTCATCACCGGCGGCACGGGGTTCTGGATTCGGGCGCTACTCGGGGGCATGCCTATCGCGCCCGTCCCTCCGGATACCGAGATGCGCGACAGGCTAATGGCGATGCCCGATTTGCACGCGAGGCTTGCAGAGGTCGACCCGGTCTCCGCACGCGCCCTCCACCCCAATGATCGGTTCCGGCTGGCCCGGGCGCTCGAAATCGCGCTGGTCACCGGCAAGCCTCGGGGCGCGACCCCTGCGCCCTCGCACGACTGGCGCGTCCTGCACCTAACGCTCGTGCCGGATCGCACGAGGTTGCGCGAGGCCATCGAGAGACGGACGGCAGCCATGAACGAGGCAGGCTGGGGGGCCGAGGTGCAAGCCCTGATCGACCGCCACGGCAGCGATCTGCCGCTGCTCGAAACGCTTGGCTACCGGGAGTGGCGCGACGTGCTCGTGCATGGCCGGGATGCGGCGGAAGCCCACGCGTCCATCGTGGTGCGAACCAGCCAGTTCGCGCGTCGCCAAGCGTCGTGGTTCCGCCACGAGCCCGATGCCGTGCCGCTTTCGGCCGAGCCCGACGATTCCCGACAAATGCTCGTGCGGCGAATCATCACGATGTGCGAGGCATGGCGCGCGTGACCCGTGTGTCTTTCCCCCCCCCACACGCGTGGGCCCGCATGGAGGGGCTCGGCAACGATTTCATCGTCGTGCTCGCGGACAGCGCCGAAGCCGCCTTGCCATCGGCGGCGGAGGTGCGGGAGCTCTGCGACAGGCACCTCGGCCTCGGGGGCGACGGCCTGCTCTGGCTTGTCGTCCACGACGACGGGACACCGCGAATGACGGTACTGAACGCCGATGGCAGCCGGGCCGCCATGTGTGGCAATGGCCTGCGCTGTGCCGCCCTGTACCTCACGGACCGTGGCCTCGCGCCGCGCGATGCGGTCTTCGCGATGCAGACGGACAGCGGCCCGCGCCGGATCAAGGTCCGGGATGCGGACCGGATCGAGGCGTGGCTCGAGATACCCGAGCTTCAGCCGGTCAACCTGCCTGCCGACCCCTCCGTCGCCCATGGCTCGAGAGTCCTGGCCTCCGGCGCCACGCAACTGCAGCTCGACGGAGAGATGTCATGGGGAACCTTGGTCTCCATGGGCAACCCCCACCTCGTCCTGATCGATCCGGACTGGAGCCGTGAACAGTTCCTCCGTATCGGCCACGGCGCCCAGCACCACCCGGCCTTGCCCGAGGGCATCAACCTCGGCTGGGCCCGTCTCTCAGGCCCGGACAGCCTCGAGCTCGAGGTGTGGGAGCGCGGAGTCGGGCCGACCCGTGCCTGCGGTACCGGGGCTGCCGCTGCGGCCGTCGCCGCCTCTCTTGCCCAGAACCGATACGGCACGTGGCTCGTGCACCAGCCCGGCGGGACCTTGCGCTGCACGTGGCCGGGACCTGACGAGCCTGTCATACAGATCGGTCCGGCCCGGTGGATCGCCACGGGGAACTGGCCAACCGTAACCCGATCCCGATAGGCCTCAGGCCACGAGACCTGCCGCCTCTGTCCGCGCCTCGCGACGCCTCGTGGCCGAACGCAGCAGCGCATCCCGACCAAGCCAGGCGACCATTGCCGGGAACACGAGCACGTTCAACACCGTCGAACTGACGAGCCCGCCCAGAATGACGGTAGCCAACGGCTGCAGGATTTCCTGACCAGGGACATGCCCCCCGAAAGCCAGAGGCAGCAGGCCGAGACCGGCCGTCGTGGCCGTCATCAGGACAGGCCCGAGCCGCACTCGACTGCCCTCGCGCAGCATCTCGAGCGTGACGGGACGGGGACCTTCGGGCCCGTCGCCCGCTGCGGCAAATTGCTCGAGCAGCAGGACACTGTTGCGGGCGGCAATGCCCGTCAGGGTGACGGCGCCAATCAGGCTGGCCACGGACAGGATGCCTCCGGACGCCCAGATGGCAGCCACGGCACCGACCAGGGCCAGCGGCAAGGCGGCGAGGACCAACCCCGCCAGCGTCGCGGACCGGAAATGCATCCACAGCACCCCGAAGACCAGGCCGAGGGAGACAAGGGCGAGCAGACCGACGCGTACCGTCGCCTCCCGCTGGGTCTTCCATTGGCCCTCGACAGCCACGACGTGCCCCTCGGGCAGGACCAGATTGCGCTGGAGGCGCTCCTCGAGCAGCTTCGAGGCCCGCTCCTGATCCCGGTCGGCAAAGGCTGCCGTAACAATGACCACCTGCTGCCGGGCCTCGCGATGGATGACCTCGGGCCCGACCCGCCGCGACAGGGACGCCACGCCGGAGAGTGGTCGCAGGACGCCGTCGGGTCCCTGAATCGGCCAGGCGGCCAATGCCCCCGGGACGCTCATCCCGGCCGGATCAGCCCGCACGACGACGTCCCGGATCAACAGGCCGTCCCGCCACTCGGCCACCTTTCGCCCCGCAAGGGCCACGGCAGCCTGCTGGCTGACCTCCCTCGCCCCTATGCCCCAGGCCCCGGCACGAACCCGGTCCACCACCACATCCTCGATGGCCACCTCATTGCCTGCCTCGATGCGAACATCGACAAGGCCCGGCACGCCCGATGCAAGGCGTGCGGCCTGACGGGCAAGGCTGGGCAACTGGCGGCCATCCGGACCGCTGATCTTGATCGCGACAGGAGCCCGAACGCCCGACAACAAGTGATCAAGACGGTGGCCGATGGGCTGGCCCAGCGAGAAACCGACACCGGGCATGCCGGCGAGACGCCCACGCAACTGGTTGGCGAGGTCGGGGTCCTGCAGGTGGTCGGGACGAATCTGCACGTCGAGTTCGCTGAAATGGAGGCCCTCGGCGTGGCTGTCCCCCTCGGCCCTGCCCGTTCGCCGGCTGACCCGCAGCACGGCCGGATGTGCGGCGAGGACGCGTTCGGCTGCCAGACCCAGGCGGTCGGAAGCCTCGAGGGACATGCCGGGCTGCGCGACCAGAGCGACGGTCCACGACCCTTCCCGGAAGGGTGGAAGGAATTCCCGGCCAAGCGCAGGCACGGTGGCCACGGCGACAAGACCGGACAGGAGCGTCAGCGAGACTACCTTGCGCGGATGCTCGAGAACGCGGGCCTGAATCCTGTCGTTGACTGCGTGCAGGCGCTGCAGCAACCAGCCGTCATGGGGACGTTCACGCGCCTGACGCGGCAGCAACCACGCCGACATGGCCGGCGTAAGGGTCAACGATACGATCAGCGAGGCCAGGATCGACAAGATGTAGGCTTGGCCCAGCGGGATGAAGAGGCGTCCCTCTAGGCCGCCAAGGGCGAAGAGAGGGGCCATGACGATTACCACCACCATCGTGGCCTGCACAATCGCACCACGAACCTCGCGAGAGGCCTCGACGACCACATAAAGGGGAGAGGTGCCCTCGGGTGCCTCGCGCAGGCGCCGCCAGATGTTCTCGACATCCACGATGGCATCGTCGACCAGTTCGCCGACGGCGATGGCGAGGCCGCCCAGCGTCATCGTGTTGATGGGCAGATCGAGCAGGCGCAAGGCAAGCAGGGACATCAGGAAGCTCAAGGGCAACGCCGACAGCGAGATGAGCGTGGTCCGGAAGTTGGCGAGGAAGATGCCGAGGACGACGACGACAAGCAAGGACCCGTCTCGAAGCGCAGTGACGACATGGTGGACCGCCGCCCTGATGAACCGGTCCTGGCGGAAGACATCCGTATCGAGGACAAACCCGGGCGGCAGGGAAAGCATGACCTCGTGGACAGCTTCGTCCAGCCGTTGCAACAGGTCGATCGTGTTGACGCCGGGCTGCTTGCTGACGGCAAGGATGACGGCGGGCCTGCCGGAGACGGACCCGGTGCCGCGCGGCACGGCATGACCGAACGCGACACGCGCGACCTGGTCGAGGCGCAGGACTCCTTCAGGCCGCCAGAGCACGGGAGACCCGGCGAGATCTCCCAGTTCTTGGATGCGTCCCCGCTGCTGGACCAGGATTTCCTGGTCGGGCCCCGGCAAGTTTCCGCCCGGCGCGACGCCATCCGCCCGCTGGACCGCCTCGACCAGACGGTCCAGACCGATGCCCTGCCGCACCATCCGGGCCGGGTCCGGCTGCACCGTGACCTGACGCAAGAGGCCACCGATGACGGTGACCTGGGCCACCCCGGGGACAGTCAGCAGACGGGGCTGGACCCAGCGATCCGCCGCGTCCCGCAAGAGCATCGGGTCGCCTTCCTCCGAGGTCAGCGACAGCAGCTGGACCTCTCCCAGCAGGGAGACAAAGGGTCCGATCCGGGCGTCCACACCAGCCGGAAAACGCCGCGAGGCCTCGGCGAGGCGATCAGCCACCCATTGGCGGTTGCGGAAGGGTTCCGTGCCCCAGGCAAAGCCGAGGGTGGTCGTGGCGAGGCCGGCCTGGGCCCTCGAGCGAATGGTCTCCAAGCCGGGCAACCCGCCAAGATGCCGCTCAAGCGGCACCACGACCGACGTATCGACCTCCTCGGACGAGAAACCTGGCGCCTCGACCAACACCGTCACCACGGGACGCTGGAGCTCAGGCAGGACGTCCACGGGCAGCCGTGGCACCACGAGGATGCCGGCAAGTGTCAGCAAGAGGGACGCGACGAGCACCCAGGAGCGCCGCAGGACGGATAGCCGGATGATCGCGTCGAGCATCTTCAGGACGAGACCTTGCGGAGCTGGGTCCAGAGGGCTTGGATCCCCTGCACGACCACGCGCTGGCCTGGCTCGAGGCCGGCGAGGATCTCGACTTGTCCGTCCGACCGCAGGCCAGCGCGGACAGCTATGAGGCGGAAGCGCTCAGCCCCGGTCTTTACCACCACGTAGGGACCACGGCCAGGATCCTGCCGCAGCGCCAGATCCGGCACCACGAGACGATTAACCCGCACGACCCGGCGCAGTTCGAGGCTGCCGGCCGCCCCGAGCGGAGCCGATGGTCCGGTCCAACGAAACGGTACCAACGCATGCCGGGACAGCGGGTCCAACGCCGGCGGAACGCCCACGAGGCGCACCGGAACGGCGGTTTCAGGCGCGACATCGAGACGCACGGCTGCCTCGGCACCTGCCGCGAAGTCCACCAACATGGCCTCGGGAACCTGCGCCTGGAACCAGAGGCGCCGGGGGTCGACGCACTCGAGCAAGGGCTGGCCTTGGGTCACGGCCTCTCCGGGACGCGCAAGAACCCGGGTGATGACGAGACCGGCCTCGGCCACGATGGGCACCGGTCCGGCACCGGCAGGACCGGGGCGGACGATGGCCCGCAAGGTCGCGAGCCGTCGGCGAGCGGCGGTCAGATCGGCCTCGGCCTCGGCAAGGTCCCTCTCGGCAGCGTCCCGCGCCGTACCCAGCACAACGCCGTCTGTTCCCGCGAAACGGGCAAGGACCTTTTTGGCCAATGTTCGTCGGGCCTCGGCGCGCAGTTGGGCCGCCTCGGCATCCGCCATGTCCCTCGCCATCGCATTGGTCTCCACCTGAATCTGGACGCGCTCGCCGACACCAGCCCACTCGCGAATGAAACCTACGGGTCCCGTTCCGACGAGGACAGTCCCGGGTAACGGCCACGTCGCGGAGGCGACCAGACCCGGCCGCGGAGCCCTGAGCACGGCTAGGCGGGTGGCGTCGGGCACCATCTGACCGACGACGCGACGTGCGCGGACGAGATGCCCACGCCGGACCCGCAGCGTCCGCAGGTCCATGGCGAACTGGACCTCGAGCGGCACGTCGATCTCGGGTGGTCCGTGATGATGGGCGTGAAGGTGCTCGTGACCATGCCCGTGAGCCTGACCGTGCGCCGCTGCTGCGGGTGCAGGAGCTCCGTGATCGTGGGGTTCATCTCCATGGGCATCGGCGGGCACGACACGACCGGCAACCAGGGTCACAAGCGCCAAGGCCGTCGCTCGGCGTCGGAGACGCCACAAGCCCACGCCACCGAGCAGAATGCCTGCCGGCAAGGCGATCGCGAGGGGTTCGAGGCGCCGCTCGTCCGTTTCCTTGGCCAACGGGGGCATGGGCGGCATCCGCAGCCGCGCCTCGCGATGGTCCGGTCCGGACCAAGCGACCGTGAGCGCAAGCTCCCGCGCCGGCCACGCAACGCGGGCCGTATGACGGCCTGGCGTCAGCGGGTCCGGTGAAAGGAGTGTCCGCCCGACGCGACCCTCCGGCAGGGCGCGAAGCACGGAGACGCGCGCGTTCCCGAGCGGCGCGCTGTCCTCGGCATCTGCGAGCCACACCTCGAGGAGACCGCGCCGCCCCTCGGGCAGCACCACGGTCGCGTCGATCCGGTCATCCGAGGCCGTCATGCGCTCGCCGGGGCGGATCGCGGCCGGCGCCGGCGGCTCCTCCCCACCGTGGGGGCCTTCATGGGCCCACGCCGCCCTCGGGCCGATGCAGAAAAGCAGCAGGAGCATCCCTGCGAGGCGGACCAGGTGAAGCGGCATGCCCCATGATGCTACACTCGCCACGTGAACGAAACGACCGTACGACAGGCCCCCGGCTCCATGGAAGCCGTCATCGCGACGGCATGGGCCGCACCGGACCGTGCCTCTGCCCTCGCCGACCCTGCCGTCCGGCAAGCCGTGACGGCCGCAATCGAGGGCCTGGACGACGGCTCGATACGCGTGGCGACCAAGGTTGACGGCACATGGGAGGTCCACGCGTGGACCAAGCAGGCCATCCTCCTGTGGTTCGGCATGCAACCCAATGCGCCCATCGAGGCCGGGGATTTGCGTTTCCTCGACAAGATCCGCCCCAAAACCCGCCTCGAAGGCGTGCGTGTGGTCCCGCCGGGGGTCGCACGGCACGGCAGCCATCTGGAACCCGGCGTCATCCTGATGCCGGGCTACGTCAACATCGGCGCCCGGGTCGGAACCGGAACCATGGTGGACACCTGGGCCACGGTGGGATCCTGCGCGCAAATCGGCGCCCACGTGCACCTTTCAGGTGGCGTCGGCATCGGCGGGGTTCTCGAGCCCCCATCGGCACGCCCGGTCATCATCGAGGATGGCGTCTTCGTCGGCTCGCGCTGCATCGTCGTCGAAGGCGTGCTGGTCGAGCAGGAGGCGGTTCTGGGCGCCGGCGTGGTTCTGACGGCGTCGACACCCATCATCGACGTGACCGGTCCCGAGCCCGTCACCTACAAGGGCCGGGTGCCCGCGCGCTCCGTCGTCATCCCGGGGATGCGCCCCAAGACCTATCCCGCCGGCACCTACCATGTGCCGTGCGCCCTGATCGTGGGCCAACGCCACGCCGGCACCGACCTCAAGACATCACTCAACGACGCGCTGCGGGGCTTCGACGTTCCCGTATGAGGCCCCAGACGCCTGACCTCGCCGAGCGCCTGGCCCGCCGGACGGATGCCTGGTGCCGCGTACCGTCGCCAACGGGCCACGAGGCCGCCTTGGCCGGTGCGATCGCGATCGAGGCCCGCGACGCCGGCCTCCGGGTGGTCCGTCATCGCGATTGCCTGATCCTGCACCCGCAGGCGGCGGGCGACGTGGCCGATGTCCTGCTGGTCGGGCACCTGGATACCGTGCCGCGTGCCGCGGACCAACCCGAGGGCATCTTCGGCGATCGGGTCTTTGGCTGTGGAGCCAGCGATATGAAAGGGGCGCTCGCCGTCATCTTCGATCGCCTCTGCCAGCCGTCCCGCTTGTCCCTTGCAGCACTCCTGTACGACCGCGAGGAGGGCCCTTACGCCGACAACGGGCTCGCGATGCTTCGGGCACAGGGCCTGCTGCCGGCCGCACGGACCGCCCTCGTCATGGAGCCCACGGCCAATGCCATCGAGGCCGGATGCCTCGGCAACCTGCACGCGACCCTGACGCTGCAGGGTCGCCGGGCCCACAGCGCCCGTCCGTGGCAGGGCATCAACGCCCTGCAGGCCATCTGGCCCCTGCTGCGGGCGTTGGACAACCTCGCGCCGGAAGAGCGGCAGGTCGGAGGCCTTGCCTATCGACGGGTGCTGTCGGCGACGACGGCCGCCACGAACAATGGCCGCAATGTCGTGCCGGATCGCCTCACCCTCAACCTCAACTTGCGGTTCACGCCCGACGAGACCTGCGAGGACGCCGAGGCCTGGCTGAACCAGTGGCTGGCCGATTGCGGCCTGACCCTTCCCTGGTCCTTTGAAATCACGGACCGGGCACCGGCAGGCGAAGTCTGCACGGACGCGCCCCTTCTGGGTCCGTGGCTGCGCCGGCATGACCTCGAGGTCCGCCCCAAGCAGGCGTGGACGGATGTCGCCCAGTTGACGGCGGCCGGGATCCCGGCCATCAACTTCGGCCCGGGAGACCCTGCCGAGGCCCATCAGGCCCGCGAGTCCGTCGCCATCGAGGCCCTCGTGCGCTCCTGGCTGTTGCTCGACGACCTGGCAGGCACTCCTTGAACCCCGTGCTGGCCGAGATGGCGCCGTCGCCCATCCGACGCATGAACCAGCTCAAGCAGCCCGGCGATATGGACCTGGGCCTCGGAGAGCCGACTTGGCCCGTACCGGAGGACCTGGTGGACGTGGCGCTGGATGCCGTAAGGCGCCTGGGCACCGCTTATGGTCCGAACGCCGGCCTCGCCGAAGTTCGCGAAGCCCTCGCAAGGGCCCGCGGAGGGCACTGGCAGGACCGGGGCGCAGCAGCGGCCATCTTGACCGTAGGGGCCCAGGAGGCCGTTGCCACGGCCATGGGCACTCTTCTGGCCCCGGGTGACGAACTGCTGGTGGTCACCCCCGCCTATCCGCTCTACCAGCGTTTGGCCGAATGGCTCGGCATCTCGTGCCGGACCGTGGCGATGCCCGCTGCCACCGGCTTCGCACCCGACCCCGAACGCATCCTGCGCGCGGTGGGCCCGAAGACCCGACTCGTCGTGCTCGGACAACCCGGCAACCCCACGGGGCGCGCGCTCGATGAGCCGGGCCTCGAGATGCTGTGTCGCGGCCTTGAACGCCACGAGGCAAGACCGTGGCTGCTTTCGGACGAGGTCTACCGCGACTTGCCGGCCGCACGCGCGTCCCTGCCCACGGCCATCGACCACGGTGCGCGCGTGCTGGTCGCGGGCAGCCTGTCCAAGTCGCACGCCGCGACAGGTTGGCGAATCGGTTGGTTGCTGGGCCCGCCGGATGTCCTGGCTGGCGCGGGTCGTCTCCACCAGTTGCTGGTCACGTCGACCGGGATTCCCGGACAACGCCTGCTCGAGGCCGTTTGCCACCGCGAGGCGTGGCAACGCTCCTCGGGGGCGTCGCGGGACCGCTGGCAGATGGCCGAGCCTGCGCTCGTCCATTCAGGACTGCGTCATATCGTGCCGGACGGCGGTTTCTTCACCTTGGTCCAGCCGACCGAAGGCGCCCTCGCGGACTCGGATGCGGCGGCACACGCTGTGCTCGAGCGCGCACGCATCGTCACCATCCCCGGAGCCGCCTTTGCAGCGGAGGGATGGTTGCGTATCAGTCTGCTGGCCCCATCGGATCGCCTGGCGCCTGGCCTGGTGCAGTTGGCCCGATGCCTGGCCGAGATCTCCCGGGCAGGCTGATAAGCCGGGCCCTCTCGGCATCGAGTGCAAGCGCCGGTTCGCCTGACGACGGCAGCAGCAGCCACATCGGCCCGACCGTTCTTCCACGGAACGGCTGCAGGACCACGCGCATCCCCGGTCGCCACCACGCGGCCCGCCCCATGTCGCGCAGGGCGGCCAACATTCGGGGCAAGGCTTCCGGCGAGTCCACGCGAACCCGGCGGAAGGCCTCGCTCCCCCCGCGATACACCCGGTACGGCAAGGCTCCCGAGCGCCACGACACGGCGCCCCCATGCCGGGGCACCGACACTTCGCGCACGTCGTCCGTGGGGGGCTCCAGCCCGGCTGCGACCTCGGGGGCCAGACCGTAGGGCACCGCCGGATCGGGCCGCAGGGATTGTTTGCGAACCATGACCTGCCAGGCGCCCCTCGCCAAGGTGCCGCTCTCGAGGTCGTCCATGTCGTCCGTCCACGCGAGGAAGGGTGCCCACTGGCCCGTACCGACGGAAGCGAGGGCCTGCCGGATGGCCCAGGCCGCCGAGCCATCGACACCTTCGGGAAAGTCCGCATCCAGCACAGGCTCGGGCGGCGCCGGCCTCGCCGACGGATCCGGCACGGGCGTCGGACTGGGCGTCGGGGGCGGGGCAGCCAGGTTGAGGCGCCCGAGCAAGGTCTGACGCTGGCGTTCCGCGGCCTCGGCCGCCCGTTCGGGGTCCAGCGATCGCGGTATCGTCCAGCCCGCCCAGATGCCCGCCTGGGCCACGAGCAAGCCCAGGCCCCAGCCCGCCATAAGGACGCCCGTGCCCAGCAGCAGCCCCGTCACGGCATGTCCGGGCTCGTAGGGAGCAACCTGCGAAGGCGGCAGCGTGATGGCCCCGAGCCGAGTCTCCTCCTTGCGATTCCCGAAGAAGTTGTCGACGCCGACAAGCGCCCCGAGAGGCAGCAACACGAGGCCTCCGCCCAAGCGCCACAGCGTGGACCAGGTCTCGCGTGCCCGCAGTCCATCCGCCAGATCCTGCTCCCCGGGCAAGGTCGCCAGGACCCCGTCGGGAACCTGGACGCCATCCCTGAGCAGGCGGTAACTCTCCCCGTCGGGCACGTACTCGATGGCGAACCGGCGGTAGAGTGCCGGCCGCTCATCCTGCGGCACCGCGACGTCGGGCGTCGCCGGAAGGGCCGTCAGCGCGCCCGCCAGCAGGCCAGCCAAGGCTGGACGCGCACGACGCGCCATGGACGGTCTCTCCTCGAGGTTGGCATCGTACCATGTGGTACGATTCGGGGGTCATGACGACTGCTAAATTGCCCCAAGAAGGCCGGCTGGGCCAGATGTTGATCCAGCAGGGCCTTATCTCGGCCGAGGACCTCGAGGATGCTTTGCGCGTCCAGCAGGCGGACGACGCCAGACCTCTGGGCGAGATTCTGGTCGCGCAAGGCGCCGTTACCCCGTCCCAGTTGCGCGAGATCCTGCGGACCCAACTGCAGGACGCACGGCTCGGCCAGATCCTGGTCCGGCGCGGGACCCTCGCGGAAGCGGATCTGGAACGCGCCCTCGAAGTGCAGGCCGTCGAGGCGGGGCTGCTCGGCGAGACCTTGGTCCGGCTGGGCGTGGCCACGGCCGACGAAGTGTCGTGGGCACTCGCCCAGCAACGTCAGGAGAAGCGGCTGGGTGCCTTTCTGATCAAGCGTCGCCTGATTACCAGCGAAGACCTCGATCGGGCCATGGTCACGCTGGGCAACCACCCCGAATCCCACTTGGCGGACATCCTCGTGCAGCAGGGTTCGCTGACGCCGGAGCAGGTCGACGAGAATCTGAGCTTCCAGACTCAGGAGTCGAGGCTGGGCACCATCCTGGTCACGCAAGGGATCGTGACCAAGGATCAACTCGAGGACGCGCTGGTGCGCCAAGCCGTCACGGGCCAGCTGCTGGGGGAGATCCTGGTCGGCTCGGGCATCTGCTCGCTCGAGCAGTTGGGCCGGGCGCTTCAGGCCCAGCTCGTGGACGGGGCGCGGGACCCCGAAGCCCCCTAGTGACGGCTGGCGTCCGCCCGCGCGTCGTCGTCTCGGGCTATTACGGATTCGGGAATGCCGGCGACGAGGCGATCCTCGCGACGCTCGTGCAGGAATTGGGCACGTGGGCGGACCTCACGGTACTGTCTGCGGATCCCGCGGCCACGGCCCGCGACCACGGTGTCGCGGCCATTCCACGAATGGATTTGCGCCACATATGGCCGGCCATTCGTGGCGCAGCCCTCTTCATCTCAGGTGGTGGTGGCCTGATGCAGGACGTGACGGGCATGGGTTCCGTCCCCTATTACGGAGGCCTGCTGCGCCTTGCACGCCTTGCCGGGACGCGGTCGATGACACTGGGCATCGGCCTCGGACCGCTCAATCGCCTCGCCTCACGCGCCCTTGCGGGCTGGGCGCTCGGGAGTTGTTCAGCCCTTGTCGTCCGCGATGCCGGATCAGTCGCCCTGATGAAAGCCCTCGGCCTGCCAGCTGATCGGGTCCATCTCACGGCTGATCCGGTTCTGGCCCTGCGGCCGGCCACGGCCGACCGGACGCGCGCCATCCTGACCGGTACGGGCATCGAACCCGATGGGCCACCCATCGTGGCCGTAGCCTTGCGCCAATGGCCCCAATGGTTCGAGCGCCGTTTCAAGAGCCTGTCCGCAACACTCGGCCAACTGGCCGCCCGGACCGGCGCACGGTTGCTGGTCCTGCCCTTCCAGCACCCCGAAGACCTCTGGATTTCCCGCGAGTTCGCCCTGTGTGCCGAAACCCGCCCCGAGGGGCATCGTCCCGGCGTGACGGTGCTGGACCACCCCTGTACCCCGGCCGAGCTCATGGGCATCGTGGGGCACTGCGAAATGGTCGTGGGCATGCGCCTGCATGCGTTGATAATGGCCGCGGCCACGGGCGTACCGTTCTTCGGCCTCGCCTACGACGAGAAAGTCCGCCAGCATTGCGCCCGATGGGAAGCCCCCATGGCCCAGGAGTTGGGTGACCTCGACGACTTCGAGGCCTTCGGCAAGCGCATCGAAGCCCTTTGGTCGCAGCGCGGGAGCCTCGCCGAGGCCCTTCGCGCCCGACGTCCGACAGAGGTCGACGCCGCCCTGCGCAACTTCAGCCTCGCGCGCGAGGTGGCCGGGTTGACGGCCGAGGTGCGTCCATGACCGGGGGAACCCGCATCACCGTCACGGGCCTGCCCCTCGACACCGGTGACGGGGACTGGGCGGAAGCGCAGGTCCGGGACCATCTGGCCGGTCAGGGCGCATGCCTGCACATCGTCACCATGAATGCCGAGATGGCCATCCAAGCTGCCGACAACGCGGATCTCGCCGCGATCATCCGTGCGGCTGGCCTGGTGCTGGCGGACGGGTCCGGCGTCGTTTGGGCAGCGGCACGCCGGGGGCGCCCGGTGCGCAAGATGGCCGGCGTGGCGTTCGTCGAGGCCATCGCACGTGCCTGCGTCGCCAACCGGCGCAGCCTGTACCTGCTCGGGGCCGCCCCGGGCGTTGCCGCCGCCGCCGCCGAGGTCCTGCAGGCCCGATATCCGGAACTCGCCATCGCCGGCATCCGGGATGGCTACTTTGCCCCGGAAACGGAACCCGAGGTGCTCGCGACCATCCGTGAGTCGGGGGCAGGTGCCCTGCTCGTCGCCCTCGGGGTGCCGCGGCAGGAGGTCTGGATCAGCCGCCACGGCGCCGCGCTGGGCATCCGGGTCGCCATGGGCGTGGGCGGGAGCTTCGACGTGATCTCGGGTCGCCTGCAACGCGCGCCCGGCTTGATGATACGGCTGCATCTCGAGTGGCTCTACAGGCTCGTCCAGGAACCCTGGCGCTGGAAGCGCATGGCGTCCCTCTTGCCCCGCTTCGTTCGCGCGGCCATCGCCTCGGAAAGTCGTGAGCGCTACACTGGCAGCGACGCCCCCCGGGACGGACGGAGGCACGACCCGGCATGATCCGGCTCAAGCAGGTCAGCAAGATCTACCCCAGCGGCGTCCGTGCGGTCACCGGTGCCAACCTGGACGTCGAGAAGGGGGAGTTCGTCTTCCTCGTGGGTCTCTCCGGCGCGGGCAAGAGCACCCTGCTCAAGCTGATGTACCGTGCCGAGACCGCGACCTCCGGATCGGTCCTGGTCTCGGGCACGGACATCGGACGCCTTTCCCGAGGCCAGTTACCTGTGCTGCGTCGCCGCATCGGCGTGGTGTTCCAGGACTACAAGCTGCTGCCTCAGCGCACGGTCTTCGAGAACGTGGCCTTCGCCCTGAAGGTCCTGGGCACCAGCCGCAGCGAGGTCGACAAGCGTACCCGCAGCGCGCTCGACCTCGTGAACCTGCGCGAATACAGCGACCTGATGCCCGGCCAGTTGTCCGGAGGCCAGCAACAGCGCGTGTGCCTCGCCCGGGCCATCGTCAACACGCCGCCCCTGCTGCTCTGCGACGAGCCGACCGGCAACCTCGACCCGGATACCTCGTGGGACATCATGAGGCTCCTCACCCGCATCAACCAGCACGGGACGACGGTCCTGGTGGCGACGCACAACAAGCACATCGTCGACTCGATGCGCCGGCGCGTGGTGGCACTCGACGGGGGCCGGATCGTCCAGGACATCGCCCGAGGAGGTTACCCCGTTGGAGTCGGTTAGGCGGTTCTGGCGTCAGGTCGGGTTCGTCCTCGAGGAGGCCGTCGCCTCAATCAGCCGTCAGGGATGGATGAGCGGGGTCGTCATCCTGACGATGTCCGTCTCGCTGCTGATCCTGGGCGGCATCTGGCAGTTGTCGGACGATATCTACGGACTGTCCCGGGCCATCGGCGGCAAGGTCGAAATCATGACCTTCGTGCGCGAGGGCTCGGACGCGGCGCGGCTCTCGGCGGCCATCCGGCAGTTCCCGGGCGTGACCACCACGGTCGTCATCACCCGCGACGAAGCGTGGACCCAGCTGCAACGGGACATGCGCAGCGAGTTGTCCTTCGAGAATCTGCTCGACGACAACCCGCTACCCGACACCATCCGCGTCAAGGTCGACGGACCGGACCAAGTCACGCCCGTAGCCGATCGCATCCGCCAGCTGGACGGTGTCGAGGACATCAATTACGGCAGGGATCTGCTCGCGAAACTGCAGCAGATTGCCGCGTTCATCCAGGCCGCAGGGGCCATCATCGTCGGCTGCCTGCTGGTGGCCACGCTGGCTGTCACGGTCAACACCATCCGCCTGACGGTTCAGACCCGACGCCGCGAAATCGAGATCATGCAGTTGGTCGGGGCGTCGAATGGATTCATCCACTGGCCTTTCCTGCTCGAGGGCATGCTCTTCGGGGCCTTGGGCACGCTCATCAGCAGCCCGCTGCTTGTCTCGTGGCGCACCTTCGTCATCCAGCGCCTGCAGGAGCTGTTCCCCTTCGTGCCCATCGAGGCCGACTCCATGGGCACGGTGCGCCTGCTCGCGAACCTCTTGCTCGTCGGCGTCGGCGTCGGTGCGCTCGGCAGCCTGGTCTCGGTGAAGCGCCACCTCTCCTCGGGCTAGGCCGGAGACCCCGGGCATCCGTCCGGGTAGAACCATGCCATGCGCAGGGGGCGAGGCGACAAGGACAGGCAGCCACAGGGCCCGCCGGCCCAGGGCTTGCCCCAGCGCGTCCAACCCCAGCAACTGACCCGTCCCATCAAGCCCGATGAGGTCGGCGACGCCAGGATCGGCCCCGGGGACAGCGTGGTGCAAGCCGCCTACGCGAGGACCACGGTGGGTACTTCGGACCTGATGCCCGGCCCGCGGACGCCTCCGGAGACCGGCGACCGGACGGATGCCCTGCTGCTTCGCAAGACCGCCAAATGGGCCCGCAGCCTGACGTTCTCGGTCCAAGGCATCACGTGGCGCGCCGGCTTCGCTCCCGATCTCATCATGACGCCCGTCGGCCAAGCCACGCCCTTTCGCCAGTTGGCCGATCAGGAGGCCCAGGCCCCGACCGGCGCCATCCTGAGACCGGTCGGACGCGACCATGAGTTGGTCTTCCGAGCGCTCGTGCCGCCCCACCTGCTTGAGCAGGCCGCGCAGATGTTCGGTGCGCCGCCCAGGCTCGAACGCATCGCGCTTTACTACTTCCCCAGCGGGGAGGGGGCGACGGCGGGCATCGTCGCGAGCTACGGGCAACAAGCGACCAGTCGGCCCCACGTGCTCTACCTGCAGACGAGCATCCGGCAACCATCCCCATCGGTGCTCGACCAGATCGCACGGACCTTCGAGGCCGCGATCCCGCGGGCGCGTGAAGCGGCAGCGCGTCCGGCCACAGGGACGTTTACCGAAGAACTGGGCAAGGCGATGACCCGGGTCGAGGCCTCGCTCCGCAACAGCGACATGGCGCGGCGGGCCCGGGCGGCTCGAGTCGGGGCGTGGCAATGGAGCCAGATGGCGGGACAGGGTGTCGATCAGGCCGTCGGGGCCTTCGACCGCACGGTATTGGCCCTCGTGGGCCTCGGACGCGTGCCGGCCCGGTGGGCCATCAGCGCCATCCGGGCCATCAGCGGAGTCCTCGTGCGGACCATCGAGTCCGTCGACCGCTCCGGACCACCCCGCGGACGCTAGTTGGCGTCCGTGCCGGCAGGGGCCGACGAAGAGGTCATCCTGGGTACCCAGAGGGACTGCTGGCGCGCCTCGAAGGCCAACTCCAATCCCCAGCGGATGGAGGGGAAGGCAAGATCCTCCCAGGGTATGTCTTCCCAGTCGCGCATCACCACCTCAAGGCTTTCCTCCCCGGCCGCGTGGCGGGCGTCGCGCATCCTCGCCTCATAAAGCAGGTGGACCTGGCCCCGCTGGGGCACGCTGTACACCCCCAACAGGCGGTCGATGTCGACGTGGACACCGGCCTCCTCGAAGGCCTCCCGGGCAGCCCCCTCCTCCGCCGTCTCCCCCAGTTCCATGAAACCGGCGGGGAACGTCCAGAAACCGATCCGGGGGGGTATCGCCCTGCGGCACAACACCAGTCGGGGTCCGTCATGGCAGACCGCACCGACGACGATGCGGGGGTTCTCGTAGTGCACCACCGAACAAGCAGGGCAGACCGCCCGCGGGCGATTGTCGCCCGGGGGCACCTCCCGGCGCACCCGGGAGCCACATCCGGGACAATGTCTCACGAGGGGCATCGTACCCGGTCGCAAGACCTTGCAAGGCTTTTCCACCACCTGTTGTCCCCGAGCACCCCTCTTGGGATTTCCCCAAGAAGCACGGCAGATATCCTCCAGATTTCCCCCGCACCATCATCAGTTGTTCACCGGAAAATGCGACTTATGCACTTGACCACTTTTTATGACTGTGCGGTATGGACAGCATATCTAGCGGCAGCTAGTGTCTTAACGTGTCCCATTCACGCTAGATATGGGCCACCCAATTTCCCTCGTCCACCTGACGCCTCGTCCGATTTTCCGGCCACCGTGCCATCCAAGGAGCCCCATGCTCAGCAAGAACGCCCTGACCGTCCTCGAGAAGCGCTACCTGCGCAAGGATGAACAGGGAGAAGTCGCGGAAACCCCGCTCGAGATGTTCGCACGAGTAGCGGGCACCCTCGCGGCGGTCGATCGCGAATACGGCGCCGACGACCTCGAGATCCGCAGGACCAACGAGCGGTTCATGCGCATCCTGACCACCCTCGGCTTCCTGCCGAACAGCCCGACCCTGGCCAACGCCGGCGCGCGGACCGGCCAGCTGTCGGCCTGCTTCGTGCTGCCCGTGCCCGATGATCTGGGTGGCATCTTCGAGTCCATCCGCGACGCCGCGCTGATCCACCAGACGGGTGGTGGGACCGGCTTCTCGTTCAGCCGGCTGCGGCCCAGCGGCGACATCGTGGGATCCACGAAGGGCGTCAGCAGCGGTCCTGTCAGCTTCATGGACGTGTTCAATGCCGCCACGGAGAGCATCAAGCAGGGCGGCATGCGCCGGGGCGCCAACATGGGCATCCTGCGCGTCGACCATCCGGACATCGAGATCTTCATCAGCCACAAGGAAGACCTGGCGAAGCTGACCAACTTCAACATCTCGGTGGCCGCGACGGACGCCTTCATGAAGGCCGTCGAGGAAGGTACCTCCTACAACCTGCTCAACCCCCGGACCGGAGCCGTTGTCGGACAGCGTGACGCCCGCACGGTGTTCCGCACGATCGTCCAGCGTGCCCACAGCACCGGCGAGCCGGGCCTGATCTTCATCGATCGGATCAACGCCGAGCATCCGACGCCCTGGCTGGGCGACATCGAGTCGACCAATCCCTGTGGCGAGCAGCCCCTGCTGCCCTACGAGAGCTGCAACCTGGGCTCGATCAACCTCGAGCGCATGCTGACCCGGGCGGCCGACGGCGCGACGGTCATCGACTGGGACCTGCTCCGCGAGACGATCCACATCGCCACGCACATGCTCGACAACGTCATCGATGCCAACCGGTATCCCATCGACAGCATCCGTCAGATGACCAAGTCGACCCGCAAGATCGGCCTTGGCGTCATGGGCTTTGCCCGCATGCTCTGCGAGTTGCAGGTCGGCTACCACACCGAGGAAGGTCGGCGCATCGCCGAGCAGGTCATGAGCTTCATCGACTACGAGTCGAAGGCCGCCAGCATCCAGCTGGCCCGCAAGCGCGGTCCGTTCCCCGCCTACCGCAAGGACAATCGCTACGCACATCTCTGGCAGCAGCGCCACGCTCAGGCCGAGCGCCATCCCGACGCCGATTACGCCTCGCTGATCCCGTTGATGCAGGAGTACGGCATCCGCAACGCCTGCACCACGACGGTGGCGCCGACGGGCACGTTGTCGATCATCGCCGACACCTCGGGCGGCGTAGAGCCGATGTTCGCCCTCGCGTTCCGCCGCTTCCAAGCCGACACCCACATGATTGACGTCGACCAGCCCTTCCGGGTCGTGGCCGAGCGCGAAGGCTTTGCATCCGAGGCCTTCTTCGAGGCCCTCGAAGCCAACCACGGCAGCCTCGTCGGACTGGATGATTTCAGCGTGCCCGAGTGGGTCCGCGAGGTCTATGTGACGGCCCACGATATCCGGCCCGAGGACCACGTGCTGATTCAGGCCGCCTTCCAGCACTACAACGACTCGGCCACCAGCAAGACCATCAACTTCAGCGAGCATGCCTCGGTCGAAGACGTGCAGGTTGCCTACGAGCTGGCTTACAGGACCGGCTGCAAGGGCATCACGGTGTACCGCAACAACAGCCGCGCCTTCCAGCCCCTGTCGGTCCCCAAGAAGGACGAGAAGGCAGCTCCGGCCGAGCGTGCCGTCGTCCATGCCGAACCGGCCCTGTCCCAGGCAGGCGCCGTCAGGCCGAGCGCACGCCGCCGCTCGGAGGACCTCTACGGGTTCACCCGCTGCACCGCGACGGGCGACGGCAAGCTGTACACCACCATCAACTACGATGAGCAGGGGATCCGCGAGGTCTTCACCGTCGTGGGTCGTTCCGGCGGCACGCTGTTCAGCCTTTCCGAGGCGCTGGGCCGGATGGTGAGCCTCTCGCTCCAGCACGGCGTGCCCGTCGAGGACATCGCCAACAGCCTGATCGGCATCCGTGGCGCCAACCCGGTCGGCTTCGGCCGCAACCAGGTCCTGTCGATCCCGGACGCCCTCGGCAAGGTGCTGCGGGAAGCCCCACGCGGCCTCGGCCCGATCTTGGCCGGCATGCCCGGCGGCCTTGCCGAGACCGTCGAAGTCACGGCGTCTCCTGCGCTGATCGCGGCCGGGGAGCAGGACGCACGCCTGTACGCTACGCTGGTCTACGGCAAGAGCCCTGACTGCCCGGACTGCGGCGGCACGCTCGAGTTCGGCGAAGGCTGCTCCACCTGTCGTTCCTGCGGCTACAGCAAGTGCGGATGAGGACCTGACGCATCAAGCAAGACCCCTTGGAGCCCACCGGCTTCAGGGGGTCTTGCTTGTCCGGATCGACTTGCTGGGGCACTGACGCTCGGCCTGCAGAATGGCGTCGGCTTGCGCAAGGTCCGGACCCTCGCGCACTTGGCTCTTGCCCTTGCGCATCCGGAAAACCTCGGGGACGGTTCCGACGCAACGGCCGCAACCGATGCACGTCCGGGCATTCACGGTGACGGCGGCAATCGGCTCCCCGCCGGGTGCCTCAGACGTCACGCCTTCCATCCCCCGCCAGGCCTGCCCGTACGGAGTACCTCCTGAGCCGCCACCACGAGTGAGACATCCGCACCCCGAGGGCCTCCGGGCACCTCGGCCTGGATCGTGAGGACACACGGTTGGGCAATCTGCAGTTCCTGCAATTCGAGGCGGAACGAGAGCCCCATGCCCGCGACCGTAACAGCCGCCGGTTGGTGCTGATGCACAGAGACCTCCTGGCCATCCACGAGAATGCGGTGAATCAACGCGACGGCACCGCGAGGGGCACCGGAGATCGCCGTAAGCGCCACCAGGCCGCAAGCCATCGGAAAGGACTCGGCAAGGTAGCCTTGGACAGGATTGACGAAGGCTTGGACCTGCGTCCTCGGATCGGTGACGACATTCTGGAACAGGATGGTCTGGACGACCATGCCGGATGGTGCAGCCTTCATGAGCGGACGTCGAACCTCCTGAAATCCCCCGTCGCGTCAAACCACCGGGCGTCGACCGACGTCACCGTCGCCATGGGCGGACCGCCACGACACCAGGCGAGCAAAGCCTCCAACGCCTCAGGTGCCCCCTCCGCGACGCACTCGAAACGCGTGTCCGACAACCGACGCGCCCAGCCCCTGACCCCCAGGCGCAGAGCCTGATCCCGCAACGCCGGAGCCGCCCAGGCACGTCCGACTTCACCGTCGACGCGGACATGCAAGCGACGATCCGCCATCAAGCCGGCGTGCGCTCGCCGGAAGCCCCGAGCCCGAGCCGCTCAGCGGCCCACGACACCAGCAGCGCCGTCAACTCCTCATGGCCCCGGTCCGCCATCATGCTGTGGCCGGCACCCACGACGCGCACCCACTCCTTGTCCTCGCTGGCCAAGGCGTCATAGACCTCACGACTATGGCCATTGGCAATGACCCTGTCCTCGCTGGCCGCCACCACCAGCGTCGGCACGCGGACCTTGCGTGCCACGGAGGGATTGTCGATCTCCTCGAACAGGTACGGATACCCCATCAGGCTGAGCGTCCGCTGGAGGAAACCCAGCGCCTCGGCGCGGCGTCGTGCCGAAGGATCGGTGAACAAGTCCCGGTAGCTGTAGGGATAGGGGACATGCACATGCTGGCCTGACCAGTCATGAACGACCTTGGCCGCTTGGTAGGCCGTGCGGTAGATGGCGCGCATGGGCGGGGACTGGGTCTTCGCGGGCACCGAGGGAGGCGCCAGCAGGATGGCACCGGCAAAGCGCCCCGGATGCGCAGCAAGCATGCGAAGCACCGATACCGTTCCGAGGCTATGGCCGACGAGCATCAGGCGTCCCGGATCGACGTCTCCCTGCGTCTCGATGAGGCCCAGAGCCCGATCGAGGTCATCCAGCTGCTGGTCCCCGACCACCAGGCTGCGTGTACCCGCCGAAGCCCCATGGCCCCGGAAATCAAAGGAAAGGGCCGCAACGCCCCGCTGGGCAAAGGCGTGGCCGAGGTCGGCATACTCTTCCTTGGCCGACAGCAGCCCGTGCACCAGGACGACACCAGGGAAGGGACCATCTCCTCGAGGACGATGATAGGCCGCCGACAGGATAGGTTCGCCGGCAACGGCAAGGGGACGACTCGACAGGTCGGGAAAGAGCGCTTGCATGGGTTTCACTTCGGGGCACTGCTGCGCGACAGCAGCACGAGTAGCCATGTTCCCAGTACCCCTGCAGCCCCGAATGTCACGAAGGACAAGGCAGGCAGGCCAAGGATGCGGGGACCGTGTTCAAGCCCTGCAAGGCCGGCCCCGGCAATCAGGAGGCCGGCCACGAGCCAGGCCATGGTCAGGCGATTGCCGATGCCCGTGAGCGTCCGCTCGAAGCGACGCATGTCCCGGACATCCGTCTCGATGCGGATCTGGCCGGAGTTGAGCTGAGCCAGCAGATCATCGAGGCGCCGCGGACTGCGCACGAGGACATTGCGCACGTCCAGCGCGAAGCGCATGAACTCGGGCCCCTTGAGCAGGCCGGTGAACTGGCCGCGGACGATGCCCCGGATGAACGGCTCGGCAACCTTGACCAGCATGTAGTCTGGATCCAGCTGACGGCATATGCCCTCGAGCGTCACGAGCACGCGGCTGATCAGCAGGAAACTGGTCGGCATCCGGACTCGGTAGCGACCCATCAGTTCGAGCACCCGCTGCATGAGCTTGCCCATCTGCACCTCGGCCGACGGCCGCCCGAGGAACTCGCGCAACAGGTGGTCCAGCGACACCGTGAGCGCCTGCCGATCGACGCGACCCTGGGGATGGCCGTACTCCAAGATCCGATCCGTGGCGCGCGCCGCATCGAACTGGATCATCGCGAGGAAGAAGTCCACAAGGATCTCGCGCGACCGCGGGTCGGTACGGCCGACCATGCCGAAGTCAATCAGGAGCAGGCCCGACAGACGCCCCGCACCCCGGTCGGCGAACATCACGTTGCCGGGATGGGGATCCGCATGGAAGAGACCATCGACGAAGATCTGCCGCAGGAAGCACGTCGTGATCAGGGACGCCAGCCGACGCCGCTGATCGAGGGGCATCGCCACGTCGGCAGGCGCACCGTCCGCCCGAGGGAAGAGGACAGAGACCTTGGCTCCCGTAAGGAACTCCTGAGCCTGCAGGCGGCGGGAAGTATAGGCGTGGATGATACGCGGCGTCCGGACATCTTCGCCGGTCTCGGCCAGGTTTCGGCCGATCTCCTCGGTATTGGCCGCCTCCTTGGTGAAGTCCAACTCGGCCATCAGCACGGCGGCGAACTCGGCGGCAAGACCCTCGACATCATTCCACTGGCCCCACCGCGTCCGCGCGGCGATCAACCGGGCGAAATCCTGAAGCACGGCCATGTCGGCCTCGACCATCACGTCGATGCCGGGACGCTGGACCTTGACGATCACAGGCAGCAGGCGCCCTTGCTCGGTCACGGTGGCGCGATAGACCTGCCCCAGCGAGCCACACGCGATGGGTGTCGTATCAAATGTCGGGAAGATGTCATGGACGGTCCGAGGTTTCGGTCCATCGGGATGCAGCGCCATCCACTCCTCGATGATGACCTGCTCGATCTCGCGCCAAGGTGCAGGTGGCACCTGCTCCTGGAGCTTGGACAACTCGTCGATGTAGGGCTGGGGCAGCAGGTCGGCCCGTGTCGAGAGGACCTGACCAAGCTTGACGTAGGTGGGCCCGAGTTCGATCAGGATCTGCCGCAGGACCGAGGGCAGGGGCAGCGTAGGGTCATGCTCGGGCTCGCCCTCGCCCTCGTCTTCTTCCCGCTGGCGACGCACCAAAAAGGACGACATCTGAATCTGCTGACGCAAGCCTGCCGGCAACACCTCGAGCAGGGACAGGCGCAGAAGGAGCACGTCCCAGCCATAGCGGGCCAGCGTCGAGGCAATCTCGGCCCGACGCTGGTTGGCATTCGGGGGGCCGGAAGCCTGCCTGGCCGTGCGCGTTGGGTCGGACATCGTCGGACCGTCAGCGTTGATCGGCAGGCCAGAGCATAATCTATTCTAGCGCCTTCCGTCAGCCGGGACATGGCTCCAGAGTGGCAATCCGGCCCCGAACCACGCATCAGGTCCGGGCGGCCCCAAATCGACGAGATAGCGCCCCAACTCGCGCCTGAGCTCGGCCTGCCCCAGATCCGGCCGGCGGGCGAGCAGGCGTGCGGCCAAACCCGCGACATGCGGAGCGGCCATCGATGTGCCCATCATGCCGCCATCGCGGGTCTGGGGTTGCGCCACGCCCAGGTCCGACGCCCCGACGTGAATCGGCCAGGCCGACCAGACGGGCACGTTGACGTCGCCGCCAGGCGCCACGAAGGCCAAGCCCGGGCCACGGTTGGAGCAGGCAGCAAGGCCCTCGTCCGCCGTGGTGGCACCGACGGCCAACACCTCGGGGAGGCAGGCCGGGAAGTCGAGGCCCCGCCCGCAATTGCCAAACGCGGCCACGATGGTGATGCCCGCGGCATGCGCCGCCCTGAGCGCGCCACCCAGGCGCTCCGAAAGCGTGCGACCACCGATGGAAAGGTTGAGGATACGCACTCGCTCACCGGCCGAACCCTGCCATTTCCGCGCGGCATCGACCGCTCGGGCGATGCGGTCGTCCTCACCGACGAAGTCGAGTCCGGAGGCCAGCACCCCGGCCAGAGAATGGTGTCGGGCATCGACCCCAGTATCAAGAACGCCAATGACGACAGGCCCCTTGAATCTGCTAGTCGCTGCGCACTCTGCCTCGAACATGCCGCGCATCTAGAGGTTCCAGCCAACGGCACCACGGCGGCAGGGCTCGCCGAAGTCGGCCGATACCCACTGCCCGGCCAAGGTCCAGCGATCCCCGGGACGGGACCCGAAGGCCCCGCCCCGGACGCCGTCCAGCCCGCCCCCGGACGGCACGCCTACCCCACAGGCGGTGGCCGCAAGGACCATCGCACCGCCAGGCAGGACGGCCCGGACCAAACGCAACAGGAAGCCGAGCTCCACGGCGCGTGCCCTCCAAGGAGGCATCGTCGCACCGGTGCCTTCGGAGCCCTTAGACCGTCGTTGACAAATTTCCTCGGCCGACCTGCCCGGAGTGACGCAAACCACCGAGCAGAAGAGACACGGGCAGGTAACCTCCAGTCAGTCCGGCGTTCCCGACCCACGGCCGCCGAGCCTCCTTCATGACCTCGACTGCGGTGGCCACAGCCACCGGGCACCTCCGTGCCCGGATAGCCCGTGCGGCCGCAGAAGCTGGTCGTGATCCCGGAGCGCTCACGATCGTGGCCGTAACGAAGGGCGTTGACGTCGACAGGATACGCGAGGCTTTGTACTGCGGTATCCGCAGCTTCGGGGAGAACAGGGTGCAGGAAGCTTGCCTCAAGCAGGAGGTCCTCGGGGACAGCGTTCCCGAGTGGCACCTGATAGGGCCGCTCCAGAGCAACAAGGTCAACCGGGTCGTCGGTCGGTTCGCTCTGCTGCACGGCATCGACAGTCCCGAGTTGGTGACCCGGATTGGCCGCAGAGCCACCCAGTTGGGCCTGACGCAACGCCTGCTCCTCCAGATCAACACGGCCCGCGACCCGCGAAAGGCCGGCCTGCCTCCCGAGGAGGCCGAGGCCGCCATCCGCCTGGCCCGGGAGACAGAGGGCGTGGCCCTCGATGGCTTCATGACCCTTGCGTCCCAGGACGCATCCGAAACGGAGGTCCGCAGGACCTTCCGTGACTTGCGCGAACTGCGCGACCACCTCGCGCCCGAAGGGTCCATCCTCTCGATGGGCATGTCGGGCGATTTCGAACTGGCGATTCAGGAGGGGGCAACCCACCTGCGCATCGGCAGTGGCATCTTCGGGCAGCGGCCCACATCACAGCAGGAGGCTGACGCGCATCATGGGTGAACAGATCAGGAACTTCGTCTACGAAATTCTCGGTTGGGATGATAAGGATGATAAGCCCGTCGAAGTGGAAGGCGACCACACACCCCGCGAGTTCGTTGGTCCGACCAAGGTGACCGACATCCGTGCGCTCGCTCGTAGGGTGGACCACGAGATGCTCGTCGTGGAGCCCCTCTCCTTCGAGGAGGCTCCTGCCCTGATCGCCGAAATCAAGAACCGTCGCACGCTTCTGATCAACCTGCATCAGATGCCCGCCGACCAGCACCAGCGTCTCGTCGACCTGCTGACAGGTGCCATCGTCGCCCTCGACGGCCAGAGCCAGCGCATCAGCAAGGACATCTTCACCTTCGTCCCCTCGAACGTGAATCTCGCGGCCGCCCCGCGCGGCCAGCAGACCTGGAACCAGGCACCGCAGGCCGGCCTGGGCCAGCAGGTCCCGCCGCACTACGTGCACAACGCCGTCTGACGTCGTCTCGCCAGGGCCGGCCGGTTCCCAGCAGGGAGCGGCCGGCCCTGGTGTATGCTTGACCCTATGTGGAGGAAGCACGCGTGAACGGCCCGTGGCATCTGGCCTTCGTGGGTGGCGGCACGATGGCCGAGGCCCTCGTCAAGGGCCTTGTCGCCCGTGGCGTCCACGAACCCGCCCGCTTGCTGGTCGCCGACCCCCTGCCGAGCAGGCTGGCGCACCTCGCCCAGACCTATGGCGTCGCCACGACCCAGGACAACCGCGACTGCCTGCGTGCCGATGCCGTCCTGCTGGCGGTCAAGCCGGCCCAACTGCCGGTGGTGATGCAACAGCTGGCCCCCCACTGGCCGGACGGGGTGCCGGGCCTGTCGATCGTGGCGGGTGCGCGGCTTGATCAGCTTGCAGCCTTCTTCCCCGGAACGTTCCCTCCACTGGTCCGGGCCATGCCCAATACCTGCGCGACCATCGGCCAAAGCATCACGTCCGTGGCGTGGAACAGCGCGGCGGGTGAGACCATCCAGCAGGCAGCCCGTGCCATCTTCGACAGCGTGGGGGAAACGGTCGAGTTGCCCGAAGCCTACTTTGATGCCGTGACAGGCCTGTCCGGCAGTGGCCCCGCCTATGTGACGCTCATCATCGAAGCGCTGATCGACGCCGGTGTGCAGCAAGGCTTGCCACGGCGCATCAGTCGGGAGCTGGTATGCCAGACGGTAGCCGGGGCTGCCCTCATGGTCAAGGCGTCCGGCATGCATCCGGCAGAGCTCAAGGACCAGGTCGTCACGCCCGCCGGGACGACGGCGGCCGGCTTGCAGGTGCTTGAAGAGGCCGCAGTCCGCGCAACCTTCTGCCTCGCCGTCAAAGCCGCCACCGAACGCTCGAAGACCCTGGGACAGGAGGCTGCCCGATGACGGCCATGCTCGTCGACCTGCTCGATCTCGCCTACAACGTCTGGAGCCTGTTGCTGCTCGTCTGGGTGGTGATGAGCTGGATCCCCAATATGGACCGCAGCCATCCCCTCGTGAACGGGATCAGCAGGCTCGTCGAACCGGCGTTGGCGCCCTTCCGCAAGCTGGTCCCGGGCATGGGTCCGATCGACATCTCGCCGCTCATCGCGATGGCGGCTTACCAGGTGATTTACCAAGTCCTGCGCCGCTTGCTGACCACGGGCTTCTGACGCTCAATCCTCTTCCCGCAGGCGCCAAGACACGGCCGTCCGCCACCACCACTCCGGTTCCGAGGCGCCCGGACGTTTGCGCCACGACAAGCCCGTGACGGCGTAGGTGTGGTCGTCAGGTGCCGCGCCCACGCCAAGGCCCACTTCCCAGGATGCAGACGCGACTTCGGAAACAGCCGTATTGCGCTGGCCACGACCGGAGAGCACCAGCCAAGACCCCGTGGCCTGTGGCGAGGCATCGCCTGTCCACCACCAGCGAACCTCAGCCTGGGCCGCGAGGTCCACGCCGACGGCGGCAGAGGACGAGGCACCGGCCGCAGCCAACCACGCCATCGGGCCGGCGTGCCCGTGGCCCATCGCCATCACCTGCTGGTCGTCGGCCAGGTTGTAACGGCCACCAAGTGCCCAGTTGCCCAGCCACGGCAAACGTGTCCGCAGATGTCCCTGAACGGCGGGGCCCCGACCCCAGAACGCGGGCACGAGTGGCCCGGAGCGTGTGCCCGCTCCACCCAGCCAGCCCTCCGACGCCACGGCGGCAAGCGCCACACCCCCCTCCACGTCCTCATCACCCCAGTCCAGCGACGCGCCGCCGCCGAGTCCGGCCGGCTCGAGGAAGCCCGCGGTGCCCATCAGGCCACCCTGAAACCACTGGCCGAACGAGGTCCTGTCCTCCAGCTCCTGCCAAGGCAGCCGCAACTGCCCGCCCGAAAGCCTGAGTCCACCGGCAGGCTGCCACGTCACGGCCGCCTCGCGGAGTCCCACCCCCCGGCGTCCGGCAGCTTCGGCCGGCATGACGCCCAGCACGAGGCGAGCATCGACCCCAGGCAGGAGATTGACGCCCAGACCACCTCGCAAGGCTGGCGTCAGGACTTCAGGGGCATGGGATGCCGTGCCGGGCGAGGGCGGCAGTGACAGGTAGCCCATGTCGAGACGGGCCATCGGCTGAAGATCGAAGGCCATCAGCGATAGAGGTGGACCTTCCGCCACAACGGCGCGTGTCCGTTCAGGCCCGAAGTCCAATCCGTCAGCAGGGTCTCGGCGTCCCGTCCCTCGAGCAACCCCAACCGCAGGCGGTCCGTCCCGGCCATCCGGTCGAACCCCTTGGGCTCCAGTGCCATCGAGGCACCGTGATGCTTGCGGATCCAGACCAGCGCATGAACAGCCAGCGTCACGGGACGGAAGGCCGCGGGATCCGTGACCTCGAGGACGACTGCGGGAAAGGGATCCGATCCGGACGTGCGGCCGAGCGTACGCGGTCCCTCGTGGCGCTCCCAGAGGTCCCGCGTCCGGATTGTGCCCATGGGCATGACACGCGAGCTGACGGCGACACCCGGCAAGCCGAGCGCGGCCAGATGGGCGGCGAGTCCACGGGCATCCAGCCAAGGGGCGGCCCAAGTGGTGAAGGGGCGTTCGCCCACGCGGACATCGACGCTCGTGGCCTCGAAGAAACACGCGCCGGGGTAGAGCCATGCCGATTCGAGAGAGGTCATGGCCGGGCTGGGGGCGGTCCAGGTCCGGTCAAGATCCTGCCACATGTCTCGGCGGTGCAAACCAGCCACGGGGACGACCTCGAGGTTGCCGCCGACCGTCCCGTGGAACCATTGCGCCAACTCGCCCATGGTCAGCCCATGGCGAACGGCAACGGCTGCCGGTCCCGTGAATGAGAGGAAAGCCGGATCGAGCACCCCCCCCTCGAGGACCTCTCCCCCCAGCGGATTCGGCCTGTCCAGCACGATGGTTCGCAGCCCGTGCTCGGCGGCCGCCTCCATGACCTTCTTCAGCGTCGACCCATAGGTATAGAAGCGCGCACCGACATCCTGAAGATCGAACACCAGGGCGTCCAGACCCTCCAGATCCTCCGCCACGGGCTTCAGGCGGGCGCCATACAAGCTGCGTACAGGCAGCGACCGGGTTCCCTCCGGCGTATGCATCTCGACACGGCCATCCTGGATACGCCCCTGAAGGGCCGCATCCAGACCATGCTCCGGCGTGAAGAGGCGAACGACCTGCCAAGGCCCGCGCGCGACAAGCGCCTCGACGTCCCGCTCCCCGGTCCGGGTCACGGCAGCACCGTGCGTGACGAGTCCCACCTTGAGGCCCTGGGGCTGGGGCCACGTACCGTCGAGAATGCGCTCGGCCCCGGTCCTGACATCCCTGACCGCCGCAGCCGGAGCAACCGGCAGGAGCAGCAAGCCGGCCATCAGCGCCAGGATGGGGCACCAAGCGAAGCGGAGGCCTGCTGCCAAGGACTCAGACCTCCAGCAGGCGCAGGCGCCGGCCAATAGCCCGCTCCTGCTCGGCGACCTCTGCGGACCGCTGCCGCAGTTTGTCGACCACGGCCGCAGGTGCCTTGGCTACGAAGGCTTCGTTGGCAAGCTGCCCCGCAAGGCGCGCCTCCTCGGCCCTGGTGGCCTCGAGGGCCTGGGCCAGCCGCTCGCGCTCCTTGTCGAGGTCAAGCAAACCGCCCAGCGGCATATGGACTGTCAGGCCACGGACGACCACCGAGGCACTGCCCTTGCCGGACCAGGGATCCTCACGGAACTCGAGGTCCTCGGCGCGCGCCAGCAGGGCCAGCACGCCGGCCAAGGCGCGAAGACCCGCCAAGTCTGCCTCGGATCCCTCGAGAATCAGGCGCTCGGCCTTCTTGGCTGGAGGCACGTCGAGCTCCTGCCGCAGGGTCCGGACGGCCCGGACCACCTCAATGGCACGCCCGAATACCTCCTCGGCTTCCTGGTCCCGGGGAGCCGCCTCGGGCCAGTGCCGACGCAGAAGTGTGTCGACGGGCTCGGCGAGGCCGGCCCGCACCATCTGCGCGTGAACCTCTTCCGACAGGAAAGGAACAAAGGGATGCAAAAGGGCCAACAACTCGCCAAGCACCTTGCGCAAGGTCGCCTGCGCCGCAGGCTCCCCGGCGCGAAGGCGAGGCTTGGCTGCCTCGAGCCACCAGTCGCAGAACTCGGACCAGGCGAAGCCCTGCAAGGCCTCGGTGGCCAAGTGAAGCTGATAACTCTCCAAGGCGCGGTCGACCTGCTGGATCGTCCGGCTCAGGCACGACAGGATCCAGCGATCCTCGAGTGCGGTCGAGGGCGGTTCGGCCTGAAGGCGCTGCCAAGTGCCCTCGCCTTCCGGCAGGGACATCATGGAGAAGCGCGCGGCATTCCAGACCTTGTTGCAGAAATTGCGCGCGGCCTCGATCTTCTCCGGCATGAAGTTGACGTCCTGCGCAGCTGTCCCGGCGCCGGCCATCCACCACCGACATGCATCCGTGCCGTACTGCTCCAGCATGTCCAGCGGGTCCACGCCCGTCCCCTTGGACTTGCTCATGCGCTTGCCATCACGGGTCATGATGGTCGCGTGGATGACGACGTCCCGGAAGGGCAGCTTGCCTGTCAACTCCAAGGACATGAACACCATCCGCGCCACCCAGAGGGCCATGATGTCCCGGGCCGTCGACAGCAGTTGCGCAGGGAAGTAGCGGTCATATGCCGGAGTCCGGTCGGGCCATCCCTGGGTGGCAAAGGGCCATAGTGCACTCGAGAACCACGTATCGAGCACGTCCGGATCCTGCGTGACGCCGGCACCGCATTCGGGACAAGCCTCGAGGTCATCGACCGAGGCGCGCACGTGCCCCTCGGTGCAGGTGAAGACCGGGATGCGATGCCCCCACCAGAGCTGCCGCGAAATGCACCAATCCCGGACGTGATGGAGCCAATCAAGGTAGACGTCCCGCCAGCGCTCGGGGTGGAAGCGCAGGTCACCGGACTCGGCCGCGGCGATGGCCGGAGCCGCAAGCTCCGACATCCTGACCCACCACTGCTCGGACAGGCGCGGCTCGATGACCGTGGCGCAGCGCTCGCAGGTCCCCACCTGATGCACGTAGGGCTCACTGGCGACCAGCAGTCCCTCGAGTTCGAGTGCCTCGACGAAGCGGGCACGTGCCTCGAAACGGTCGCTTCCGGCCCAAGGCTCGCCCGTCCAGGCCTCAAGGCGACCGTCGGCCGTCAGCAGGTCGAGGACCTCGAGCCCGTGGCGTTGGCCAATCTCCCAGTCATTGGGATCGTGAGCCGGGGTGACCTTCAGGCCCCCCGTCCCGAACTCGGGATCGACATAGCTGTCGGCGATGACGGGCACGCTGCGCCCCCCAAGGGGTACCCGAACCCTGCGTCCCAGCAGGGCAGCATGTCGTGCATCGTCGGGATGGACGGCAACGGCCGAGTCGGCAAGGATCGTTTCCGGGCGCACGGTCGCAATCTCGATGGCGCCGTGGCCGTCTTCCGCAAGGTACCGGACCCGATAAAGCCGGCCTTCGCGTTCCTCGTGCTTGACCTCGAGGTCGGACAGACTGGTCAGGCAACGCGGGCACCAGTTGATCATCCTCTTGCCCCGGAAGACCAGGCCCTTGTCGAAGAGGCGCACGAAGGCCGTGCGAACAGCACGGCTGTATTCCGGATCCATCGTGAACTGCCATCGGTCGAAGTCGAGTGAGGTCCCGAGCCTGCGGAACTGGTTGATGATCTGGTTGCCCGAGGCCTCCTTCCATTCCCAGACACGGCCGAGGAACGCCTCGCGTCCCAGATCATGGCGCGTCTTGCCCTCCTCGCGGTGCAGCTTCCGCTCGACCACCATCTGGGTGGAGATGCCGGCATGGTCGGTCCCGGGTTGCCAGCGGACGACGTGCCCCCGCATCCGCATCGATCGCGCCAGCACGTCCTGAAGCGTGCCGTTCACGGCGTGGCCCATGTGCAAGGCGCCCGTCACGTTGGGGGGTGGACAGGGCGCGGTCCAAGTTGGCCCTTCGGGCAACTCGGGACTTGAAAAGGCCCCCAGCTCTTGCCACTTGCCGAGCCAGAACGGCTCTACGGCACCCGGCTCGTAGGCCTTGGCCATACCGGTCTCGACCTGTTCCATCACGGCCTCCCCGCCCCAGCCCAAGGTGTCATGTTACCACGCCAACAGGCCCCCCCAAAGCGCCAGCGGGTCCTCTTGCGAGGACCCGCTTCAGCACGTTGGCCGTGGCCTACTTGCCGGCCAGCAACTCGGCCATCCGGGCCGCCGTGGCTTCGTCCACGTACTCGTTGATGGCATATTCGCCGCTCGCCAGGCGGTAGGCCTGCTTGAGCCCCTGCCTCTGCTTGAAGGCAATGACAGCCTCGGCCGTAGCATCGTCAAACTGGCCATTCGCCGCGACCTTGAAGCCCAGCTTGCCCAGCACGAGCTGGAGACTGCGAATGGTATCGGCATCACCGGTGTCCGGTCCGACGGCGGCTTCGGGGTACGAGGCCACCTCGGCAACGAAGGCCTCGATGTTGGCCCGCTCGGCCTTCAGGCCATACTGCTTGGCGTACTCGGCAACCTGGGCGTCCGTCAGGCGCTTGTCTGCCGGAGCGGCAGGCGTCGCGGCTTGGGGCTTGTCCGCAGGCTTTGAGGCCTGAGGGTTTTCCGCCGGGGCCACGGGCTGGGCGGCCTGGGGCTTGTCGGCAGGCTTTGCGGGCGCCGCAGCTGCCTGCTGCCCCGGGAGGCCCTTGGCGTCAGCCGGCATCTTCAGGGTCTGGCTGATGTGGATCATGTTGGCGTTGGCACCGATCAGGTCCTTGTTGAGATTGTAGATCTCGCGCCACCGCGACTCGCTGCCCAGGTAGCGCTTGGCAATCCCCGACAGGCCCGCCTGCCGATCATCCTTGGTCACAACATACGTCAGTTCCTTGGGCGCCGCGGGAGCCTCAGGCGCGGCAGGGGCGGCAGGATCAACGATTCTGGGCTCCTCGACCGGGGTCTCGGCAGCGGGTTCCTTGGCCGCGGGCTTGTCCGCACCGGGCTTGCCGGCCTGGGGAGCAGGCGACGCAGGCTCTTCTTCGGACGGCACATCCACGGAGGGACCTTCGAGCGCCGGCTCGGCCTTGACCTTGACGGGCTGCCCCGCACGCTCGCCAGCCTTCATCGCCTCGACGAGGAGGGCGGCAGTCCGGTCATCGACGTACTCGTTGACCGCGGGCTGGCCGTCGGCCAGCCGGTAGGACTGGGTGATGCCGTGCCGCTGCTTGAAGTCGATCACGGCCTCAGCCGTAGCGTCGTCGAAGGTCCCGGACGGATCAACCTTGTAACCGTAGGCGCGCAGGACGGTCTGAAGCTGGCGGACCTGCTCGGGTGTTCCGGTGTCGGGGCCGATGGAATCCTTCTCATAGCTGCGGATCTCCTTGACGAACGCCTCGACATTCCGCGAGGTGGGCAGCAGGCCGTAACGCTCGGCAACGGCTTGGATGCGATCCTCGGACAGGGGGGCATTGGCGGCGGGGTCCGCACTGGCCGGGGGCCTGTCGACATACAGGTCGTCGTAGTCGCGACGGACGTCACCCAGCGTGCCTTGCCCCACGCGGTTGGCAAGACCCGCCACGCCCAGGGCGGGCACGAACAGGGAGGCCGGGGCCGCAAGCGCGGCTGCGGCCAAGGTCCCAGGTGCCTTGATGATGGACTGGATGAGCTCGGAGACCGTCATCGAGCCTACGGCCGTCAGGCCACGGCCGATGGCGCGGACGGGCGCCGTGACGATCTGCCCGACATTGATGCTCGAGAGCGTCGCCGCGGCGCTCCGCAGGACCTCGCCCGCCGATCTGATGACCTTGCCGGGCAACCGGACTGGCGCAAGGATGAGATCCTTGAGCGTCATCTGACCGATCTGGCTGACGACATTGCCGATTCGTCCCGCTGCCGAAGCCACTTCGTTGCCGAGATAGGTGCCGACCTTGACGGTGCTGGCAATGCCCCGATCGACACCCTTGCCAACGAACCGCGCACCGTTCACGAGCGGTCGCTCGACGTAACCCGTGCGGGTGAACCACTTGGACGCATCGGCGGCGGCGCCCGTCAACCGGGCGCTATCCACCAACTTGCGGACCGCCGCGGCATCCTTGGCGAGACCCATCACCTCGGCAGCCTTGGCCGCCGCGGCAGCCTTGGCCGCAGGCACGGCCTGGCCGGCGGCACGAGCCTGCCAGTAGGTCTGGTGTGCCGCCGCGAGACCGGCGGAACCAAGCTTGTTGGTAATGCCCGCCTCCTTGAGCGCAGCCTTGGCAGCACCCGTCATCACGGGTTTCTGCGCGAGACGCGAAGCAAGACGACCGGCATCACCGGCCTTGTCGGCACCCGAGACGACCTTGGCAGCACCGGCCGCGACGCGACCCGCCGCCTGACTGGCCCCTTGCAGGGCGGAGGAAGCCTTGAAAGCCGCCGCCATGCCCGAGGTCTTCATGCCGGCCTGAACGCTTGCCCTGGCGGCGGCAATGGCCGCCGTGTCACCAGCGGCCGCGACCTGGGCGGCCTTCTTCAGGACACCTGCGTACTCGGTGAGCTTGGCGGCCTGGGCCGAGAGCTTCGCGGCGTTGGCCGTGGCGCCGGAGGCCTTGGCGGCAGCGGCGGCATCCTGCAGCAGCTTCGCCTTGCCCAGCACCTTGTCGACACCCCGCGTCAGGCGCATGCCATAAGAGAGCTTGCCTGCGACCGTCGCCGTCTTCTCGGCCGCCGCAGCACCTTTGACGACCGCATTGGTGGTGGTCGCAGCCCCCTTGGTGGCCGCACCCACGCCCTTGGCCCCGCCGGAAGCGGCGCCGCCGCCGATGAAGAACGAACCGATCTCGACAATGCCACGACCGAGAGCCTTGCCCGGCCGACCTTCCTTGATGGCCGAGGTGTAAGGATCGACGAACGCACTGATCAGGGCGGCAGGATGCGTGATGGCATAGCCGATGCCCTTGATGGTCTGGATGGGGTGGGCAATCATCGTGCCGACGCCTTTGGCCATGTCCCAGATGGCTTCGCCGCCACCGACAAACACATCGGCCACGTGGCCGAAGAGGCCGCGGCCCTGCTTCTCGCGGACATAGCCCGAGTCCAGGTCCTCCTCGAGTTCCCGACGACGCGCGGGGTCGACGGCAGGAAGGTCGTAGCGCTCCTCCGGCAGGGACCGTGCAGCGTAACCGGAACCACCGATCGACGAGTTGGAAACGCCGGACATCACGACCTCCTCGCAACGAGGCTTGGAACGGGATCAGGGGGGGGACACGAGGGCATCCCCATAGTCTTGTCGCCGGGAGGGGGACCAAGCTTACGGGTCGTCGCCTGAATTTGCGTATAAATTCTGGTGAAGACCCCACCGCGGGGTTCCCGGACCATGCCGCGCGTGCCAGCGCCCATGGCCTCTCCAACGCATCATACCCCATTTTTACGGCTGCTTGACAGCCCCCTGAACAAAGGTCCGGGAAAGTCCCGGAGAAACGCTTCCTCCGAGGACTTGCCGCGCCTTAACCTTGGCAGGTCGCGCAGACTCCGCGCACCTCGAACTCGAAGGCCGACAACGCGAAACCATGCCGTTCAGCGACCTCCCGGGCCAACTCCCCGACGGCAGACTCCGCGAACTCGACCGGCCGCAAGCAAACGACGCAGACGATATGGTGATGCTGGGGATCGGCGTGGCGGACCCACTCGTAGTGCCGGTGCCCCTCCGTGAAGTCGTGCTCGCGCAGGTGGCCCAGTCGAACCAACAGGTTGAGCGTCCGGTAGGTCGTGGCGAGGCTGATGCCCGAGCGTTGCTGTACCAGACGGGCGTGCAGATCCTCGGCGGAAAGATGGGTGCCTGCGGACAATGCGGCAAACTCCTCGAGGATGGCCAGGCGTTGCGGCGTGACCCGCAAGCCTGACTGCCGCAGCAACTCGGCGTCCGGCATCAGCAGGCCTTCAGACCGCAGCGGCCGTCTCGGCGCGCAGGGGCATCCGGATGATGAACTCCGTCCCGACGTTGATCTCCGAGGCAACGTCGATGGTGCCCTTGTGGGCGACGATCAGGTCCTTGACGATGGAAAGGCCGAGGCCCACCCCGCCCGTGACCCGGCTGCGGGACTTGTCGACCCTGTAAAACCTGTCGAAGATTCGCGGCCGATCGATCTCGGGGATACCGATGCCCGTATCGATGACCCGCACCTCGAGGCCGGAATCGCGCACCGTGAAACGCAGCGTCACCCGGCCTTCCGCCGGCGTGAATTTGATGGCGTTGTCGACGAGGTTGAGAATCACCTGGTGCACGCGGTCCCTGTCCCAGCGCACCATTGGCAGGTCATCAGGTGCCTCCAGGCGCAAGTCGACATGATTCAGGGCCGCGTGGGGCTCAAGGGTGGCGATGACCTCCTGCGCAAGGTCCAGCGGAGCGAACTCCGACAGGTGAAGGACCGGCCTGCCCCGAAGGTTGGCCACGACGAGAATCTCGTTCACGAGCCGGGTCAGCCGCTCGGCCTCCCGCTGGATATTTGAGGCGAACTTGGTCCGCAGGGTCTCGCTGGCCATGGCGCCCATCTGGAGGGACTCCGCAGCCATGCGGATGCTGGTCAGCGGTGTACGCAACTCGTGGGAGACATTGGCGACGAAGTCTTGCTGGAGGCTGGCCAAGCGCTGCTGGGGTCCGATGTCCGTCAGGGCCAGCACGGCGCAACCGCCCGGCCGGGAAAGCGAGAGCAACAGCACCTGGTCCTGGGCCCAGTCCGGAACGACCTGCAGGGCCCCTTCGCCGGCATCCAGCAACGCACGTACCTCGGGCAGCCCCAGAAGCACGGCGAGGCGCCTATCGGCCTCTGCGCGGTCCGCATCGTCCGGTGCGGCCAGCACGTCGCGTGCCGCATCCGAGGACTGGGGCACGCCTTCCGCCCCCCAGCAGACGGCACCCAGTATCTGGGGGGGCAGGAACAGACCGTCAGTCGCCATCTCGATCCTCGCAAAGCGCCAGCGCGAGGGCAGCATACCCGTGCGCGGCCTTGGCCACGGCCTCGAGCGAAACCCGCTCGCCCGGCGTGTGCGACGTGGTCTCCTCGCCGGGTCCGTAACCGATGGTAGGCAGACCCAGCGCACCTGCCGCATACGAGCCATCGGTCCCGAAGGCCCACTTGTCCAGTCGCGGCCCCTGGCCGACGCCACGCAGGGCAGCAAGCGCACGGCGCACCACAGGATGGTCCTCCCGCGTGAGCCACGGCGCCATGACCTTGGGCACCTGGCGTACGAGGCCAGTCCATGTGGTCTCGACCTCCTCCCGGATGCGTACGTCTCCGAGGAACGACGGATCCCGCTGGGCGACCTGGCTCAGGATCGTCCGCACCTGCCCGACCACGGCATCCAGCGACTCACCTGGCAGGTAGCGCCGGTCAATCGTGGCCACGCAGCGATCCGGGATGCGGCTGCCATCCGCCGGGCGGGTCGCCAAGCCCGTGAGGGCCACGGTACTGCGCTCGAGCAGGGGATGACTGGGCAGGGCACGTTGCAGCTCCTCGACGGCCTCGATGACGGGCATCATCTTGTGGGCCGCATTCTGGCCCAGCCACGGCACGCTCGCATGGGCCGTCCGCCCATAGGTCTCGATCTCCAGTTCGGCGCGTCCGCGATGCCCCAGGTGCACGGCAAGACTCGTCGGATCGCCCAGCACGACGACAGTCGGTCTTATTCCCATCGCCGGCAGCGTGTGGTCGAGCAGATGCTGCGAGCCCAGGCAACCGGCCCGCTCCGAGTGCACGACGGCAGCGAACACCAGATCGCCGGCCGGCCACCCCTCCTCGGCCAAGGCAGCAAACGCCTCGACCTGGGCGGCCATCGCCCCCTTGCAAGACGCGACCCCAAGCCCATGCAGCCAGCCCTCGCGGACCGTGCCGGCAAAGGGCGGAAAACTCCACGCCTCGAGGGGCCCGGGAACGGCCGTATCGAGATGGGTCGCCAGGACCAGAGCAGGCCCGGGCCGCTCTCCCCGGAGGCAAGCGACGACGTTGCCCGCGGCGTCGATGGTCGCACCCGCGATCCTGCGCTCCGCAAGACGGATCAGCAACGCCTCAGCCAAAGCCTGCTCCGCCCCCGTCGGACTGGGGATGGTCGCAAGGTCCGAGGCCAGCGCCGCGAGGCGCTCACGCCGCCCTTCGAGGCGCCGAACCACCCGGGTCCCGAGGTCGTCGCTCATGTCCGGCGAGGATAGCACCCTTCCATGTCCCGGCCAACCCTCTGGGGGCTCGGAGCGGAGAGCTTGACGGACTTTGAATCCCGGCTTTACACTGCTCGGTGAAGTAGAGGGTCCACCTTCTCGCCTGGCGAACCGTCGTCCAGGCCCGTCCGCAGGAAATAGCGCGCTCGGCAGGTGGTCCCCACCTGCCCTTTATCTTTTGGCGCCCCCGCAACTCTGGAGATCCGGCCATTCTGAGGGACAGCACCCTGTTGAACGAGCGCATCCGCGCCCGTGAGGTCCGCACCATCGACGACGATGGCGCGCAGCTCGGCATCCTGGTGACCCGCGAAGCCCTGCGGATTGCCCAAGAGAAGGGCTTGGACCTCGTGCTTGTCGCCGCCGATGCCAACCCGCCCGTCTGCAAGATCATGGATTATGGTCGGCACAAGTTCGAGCAGGAGAAAAAAAATCGCGAGGCGCGGCGCAAGCAGCACATCGTCAGCCTCAAGGAAGTCACGCTGTCCTACAAGATTGGCGAGCACGACTACCAGGTCCGCTTCCGGGCCATCCAGCGATTCCTGCTCGATGGCGACAAGGTCAAGGTCACGATCCGGTTCCGGGGCCGCGAAATGCAGCACCAGGCACTGGGCGTCAATGTCCTGATGCGCTTCGCTCGCGAACTCACGGACATCTGCACCATCGAGCGCGATCCTCGCCAGGAGGGCCGCACCCTCTTCCTTATCCTGGCCCCGAAGAAAGGCATCGCGCCCGAGAAGCGCGATGCCGTCAAGCAGGACAAGGCCGTTCAGGCCGCGACACCTGCCAGTCCCTTAGGGGACCTTGTTCCCTAAGCCCTTTTCCCAACGGAGCATGTCATGCCGAAGATGAAGACTCACCGCGCCTCCGCGAAGCGCTACAAGACCACGGGGTCTGGCAAGATCGTGCGGCGCACCTCGTTCCGCAAGCACTTGCTCGTCGACAAGTCGGGCGCCCGTCTCCGCCGTATCGGTGACGAGCAGGAGGTCTCCAAGGCCGATGAGCCGCGGGTCCGCAGCGCCCTGCCCTACATCAAGTACACCCGCTGATTCCCCTCTTCCTGTTCTCGCTTTCTTTCTAAGGAGACTCGACCATGCGCGTCAAGCGTGGCAATGCCAACCGTCGCAAGCACAAGAAGGTCCTGAAGCTGGTCCGCGGCCACCGCGCCGGCACGAGCAAGCTGTTCCGCACGGCCAACCAGGCGATGATGAAGGCGCTGCGGTACATGTACCGGCATCGCCGGGAGCGCAAGAGCGACTTCCGCAGCCTCTGGATCCAACGCATCAATGCTGCTGCCCGCATCAACGGCCTCAGCTACAGCCAGATGATTCACGGCCTCAAGCTGGCCGAAATCACGGTCAACCGCAAGATGCTGGCGGACCTGGCGCTCAACGACGCCGGGGCCTTCACGACCTTGGCCAATCGGGCCCGCGAGGCACGTGCCGCGGCGCTCAAGACCGCCTGACAAACGCCGGACAGGCAAGACGCCCCTCTGCACGCGGTGCAGGGGGGCGTCGTCTTGAGCAGGCCGCGCGCAATCAGCTGTCGTCGCCCGGATTTTCGGGTGGAGGAGCCGGCGACGGCAGGATGATGGGGGGCTCCTCGGGCACAGGCTCGACGATGTAGCGGATGACTGCGAGCTTGAGTCCGGCGCGGATCACCTCACCACTGATGGCGTCGACGGCGATGACGGTCATCTGCGTATCCAAGCCATCCAGGAACGCCCAGACCGGGCCGATGACAAGCGGCCGAATCAGCACCGCGGCTCGCGTGACACCCTCGCCGGTGTAGCCGGCGCGGCGCGCGATGGTATAGGCCTCGTGGGCATCGATACCGAAGTCATCCTGCACGCCTTGGAGAAAGGGGGACCCGCGGTCCATCCGCCGGCTTATCTCCTCGTGGTTGCGACTGGTCCAAGGCTGCAACTTGAAGGCTTGGACCAAGCTGCGACGCACGGCCGGCGAATAATGCACGTGCTGGACTTCGGACAGGGACTTGAGGCCCTTGAAACCCCAGGCCACGTAGACCTGGCGCGCATCCCGATGCCACGCCCGAGCAACAGCCGTGGCACGTACCTGGCTTTGCGCGGGTCTCACTTGCACCCGGCGATCCGGCTCGTCTCCAGCCGCTTCCTCCGGAAACCGGATGAGCCCACCCGCTTCCTCGCGGCGCAGGGTGCGATACAGATCCAGGACAGGATCGGGAACGGCCGTATGGAAGGCCGGCAGCACGCCGCTCCCTGCAGCAGGAACGGCGGCCTGCGGGGACGAGGACACGGTCACGGCCAACTCGAGCGGCAAGACGGGCCCGGAGGCGCCCCCCTCGCCAAACACCGCGGCAGGTTCCGCCACTGGCGAGACGGACGCACGGCCGCAGCCGACCGCGACACCGCAGCAGACCATGGCAGGAAACATCCAGCGCATAGGTTGACTTTACCCCATCTTAACTGCTTCTTCAAGCCCCGCTGAGGCCCGACTCGCGTGTGAAAGCCATGCGAACGGGGCAAGATCAGGGCATGGTCTGCCCGGGCTGCCAGACGCCCCATGTCCCGACCGCTGCCTTCTGCGGGCATTGCGGCCGGAAGTTGGCAACCTCGGGCCAACACGCCCGCCGTGCCGCGGACCAGAGCCCGCTCACCCTGCTCGCCGTCTACTGGCCCGACGCCTTCAGCATCCACGAGGCAGCACACGTCCTGGGCCTCTGGGGCGGAACGATGGAAGCCTCGCTGGATGGGCGCATCCTGGCCTCGTTCGGGCGTCCTCATCCCCGGGAAGATGACCTGCGACGGGCAGCTGCCGCGGCGTTGGACCTGATGGCGCGCAAATCACGCTGCGAAATCGGCGAGCCCAAGGCCTATCTCGTCAACGGCAGCCTGCCGCGGGTCAGCACATCCATTGCCGACACCCCGCTCGGCCGGGAAGCCTTGCTCGCGCTGGACCGTGTCCTGGACGGCCGCATCGGCATGCCGGCCCGCACGGCCCGGTTGGTCGAGGCGAACTTCGATACCCGGCAGGACGACGCCGGGGATATCCACTGGCTGGAGCCCGGCCAGCGTCGCCTCGATCCGGACCGTGTCGCCACGCTGCACGGACGACAGGCCGAGCGCCGGAAAATCGAGGGGATGGTGACGGCTTGCATTGCAGGACACCCCCAACTGTGGATCGTCACGGGCCCGGAGGGCTCGGGCAAATCGCGGCTTGTCGTGGAGGCACAAGCACAGACGAACCGCGAGGCCCTGTCACGTCTGATCCTGATCCGGGTTCACAGCCTCTCCCCCGACCGCAATTACGGGCTCGTCCGGGACCTGATCCACCAGATTCTGGCCGCCCCCGACACCGGTAGCCCATGGCCATCGGCGGCGGCCTTCGGGAAACAGTGGCCTGATGCCCACGCCGAATTCCTCTGGCCCATCCTCCGGAACCTGGCCCAGTTGGAAAGTCCTTCCCCGGAGCAGGTCCAGCAGGTCCTGCCACATCTGACGCGATTCCTCTGGGAAGCAACGCGGCATCGTCCCCTGCTGCTTGCCGTGGACAACCTCGAGTGGACGGATGCCCTCTCGTGGAGCTGGTGGCAACAGTTCCTGCAGGCGACGCCCTCATCCGGCCATCGGCTCTGGATCATCCTGACCAGCACGCAGCGTTTCATCCTGCCGGAAACGGGCCTCGACCTCACGGTCACCAACCTGCAACCACTTCCGGAGGCCGAATCCTTGAGTTGCCTCGCCAGTGCCCTGGGGCTTGATCAGGGCCAGGAGACGTGGCCAGCCGAGATCCTGCCCGTCCTGCGCGAAGGGGTACGCCACGCGGGCGGCAATCCCCTATTCCTGCGCGAACTGGCTTTCGACCTGCTGGCGACCGGCACGGTGACCTATGGTCCGGAGGGCTGGCGTGCTCGCGAGCGGGCGCCCGGGGAGACCCTCGTCCCCGAGAGCCTCTCCGCCCTGCTGCGCGCCAAGGAGGCGCGCCTTCCCCCTGCGGCACGGCAAACCTTGGCCACGGCAGCCGTCATCGGTTCCCGATTTGCGTGGGACGACCTGGGGGATCTCGTCGGCCGCGAAGTCCTGCCCGAGATCCTGCAAACGCTTGTCGATGCCGGCCTCCTTGCCGTGGAAGGCCACGAAGTCTGCTTCAGGCAGGAAGCCCTGAGAACCCTGACCGCCGCCTCGATGTCGGAGGACCAGAGACAGACGGTGCGGCGCCAATTGGCCAATCGCCTGATGACCCGGCAGCAGGAACAAATGGAGGAACTGGACGGTCGGATCGCGGACTTGCTCGAAGAGGGCGGGGCCCTGGACGAGGCTGCCAGCTGGGCCCAGAAGGCGATGGCGTTGGCCACCGACCGCCAGGAACCCGGGGAGGCCCTGCGCAGGGCCCACCAGATCCTTCGCTTGGCCAAGACCCTGCCGGAGACAGCGCCGGAAGACCTGGAGCGTGCGACCCAAGACGTCGCGTCGCTCGAGTTGCAGGTCGGCAGCGTGGCCGAGGCGGAACGTCTGTGGCAGACCTTGCACGACATGGCTCCCATCACCAAGCGGCACGAGGCCCGCACGCAATTGGCCCGAATAGCCGGCATGCGCGGCGACTTCGACCAAGCCCTCGCGTTTGCGGAGGAAGGCCTCGCCGTCGCCGAATTGCTGGGCGAGGCAGGCAACCAGATCCGGTTCCTGATCGAGTTGGGACTGCTGGCCACCCGTCAGGAACGCTGGGATATCGCCGAATCGGCCTGCAAGCGGGTTCGGAGCCTGATTCCTCCGGACAGCCAGCAGAAGGATGCCGGGGATATGCTCGTGCTGGAAGGCAAATTGCAGTTGCGCGCGGGACGGCATGCGGAAGCCCTGGCGGCAGGTCGGGCGGCCCTTGACCTGTACGAGGCCCACCGGGAAAGCGACGCCATGGCCGAGGCCTTTCAACTCATTGCATGGGCACACCGAGCCTCGGGCAATGCCACCCAGGCCCAGCGCAGCCTCAGGCAAGCCATGCAATCGGCACGAGATACGACCGTCGCCCGGGAACTGGCCCTGATGCTGGCGAACTTCGCCCTCGAGGAGGGCGATACGCCCACCGTGCTCGAACTCGACGATGATTGGCTACAGGCCGCCGGAGCCGGACGCCTGGGCAAGGAACACCTGCTGCTGGGCAGCGCATGGCTCTTTGCCGGCATGCGGGACCTCGTGCGGATCCACTTGGAGGGCCCCTTCGAGGGACGACCGGATGACCTTGCCGTCCTGCACGCCATCCAGGCCATCAACAAGTCCGAGTCGGACGACATGGCAGGTGCGCGCCTGGCCGTGCGCCACGCCCTGCAGCAAGCAACGGCGGCCGAGGGCTCAACGACGCTGGCCCGGGCTCTGGCGCAGGGCGCAGCAGGTCACGTCGCCTTCGTGGCCGGCGACTACGAGACCGCCGTGCGTCACCTTAGAGAGGCACGAACGGTGCTGCCGACTCCTGCGCACCCTGTCTGGTCCCTCTGGTTCGACATCGTCTACGGCATCAGCCTCCAGACACTCGGCAGCCCGCTGCCCTTCCTGCCCGAGGACCTTTCCGTCCGGGCCAGTCAGGTTCGCCTGCCGATGACGCTCGAGCCCTACTGGACCATGCTGCGGAGCGAGTTGAGCAGCGTGGTCGAGGATGGCCCCGAGCCGTTCGACGCGTGGGATGCTAGCATGCCGGCATGGACGATCGGGAACGACTGATTCGCCAAGCTCTGGCCGAAATCGAGCCGGACGAAACCGAGTGGCGCCATTTCGCGGTTCTTGCCGCAGACCCGGCGGTCTGCCCGGAAACCGTCATCCGCAAATTCCTTGGACGTTCACCGCGGCCTTATCCCGTCCCCCTCGAGGCGGTGGTCTACACCGTACGCCACCTCTTAGGGGCCAAGGTGGTCTTCCTGGATCTTCGTCCGGTGGATCGCCTGTACCACAAGGTGGAACAGGCCTTCGGAGACGCGGGCGTAGCTTCGGGCCCCCGTGGCTTCTTCAGGACCTGACATGACCATGGTCGGCGGAGGCCGGCCCACCCCGCTTGCCTCCATCTGGAGCGCCGCCAACCGGGTGACGTGGCAGTTCCGGGAACGCCTGGCGTGGCGGCGAAACATCCGTAGCGTGGCGCCGGTATCCAGGGGCGCGCTGCTGCGCGGACTCTCGGATCCGGAACGCGCCAGCCTGACATTGGACACGTGGCTGCACGAACTGGCCCTCGACGCTGGCCGACTGTCCGCAGAAGCGGCATGGATTCGGGATGCCCTTGACCTGATGGCCGCGCTGGAGGTCGCGATCGGGCAGCTGCCCGCGGTGCTCCCGAACCCATTGCGCGTGCTCGATGTCGGCGCCAAGACCTGGCACTACGTCCGAGGCATCCATGCCCTGCTTCGCCTTCGTGGAGGTGGCCCGCGTGACCTTCGACTGACCGGCGTGGAGATTGATGCGTTCCGGGTCTATCGAGACCTGCATTCGCGATGGGACTGGGCCCACTGGCATGCCTCGACCTGCCCGGGCACACGCTATCTGGCCATGGATGCCTTTGATTTCCACCAACCCCAGGACCTGGTGCTGCTGCTCCTGCCCATCATGTTCGAAGAAGAGCATCTCGACTGGGGGCTATCGCTCGGCCAATATCGGCCTGACGCTCTTTTCACGCACGCGCGGCGCCTCGCGGGCCCCGAGGGCCATGTGGTCATGCTGAACTTCGCCTATGAAGAACCAGCCCTCGACATCATCGCCAGCCTTCAGGAGGCTCCCCCCTTGCTTCGACGACCGGCACCGTCGGCACTCGAATCCGGGGAGCTGCCCCGCATCCTCACGGTCTGGCGGGGTCTATCCGAAAGTTGAACGGAGCTTTACCCACTTGTTACCGAACTTCGCCACCAAGGGACGACAAGACGGTCATCCTCCCTCGTGATGGCGAAACCGACATGCAGCAATTCTGGATTACGGCCGAACTGGATGATGACACGACCCTGTCTCGCTGCTTCACGGCCCATGACCGCGATGCTGCCGTTGCCCGAATGATGGCCTACCTGGAGCTCGAGTTCGGAGCAGCCACACCTGCCGCAGGCTGAAGCGGCCGGGTGCCCGGCCGACGGTAGCGATCGTACGAACCGATGACCGCCCGGATATACCGGCCGTTTCGGTAGCGCCCACGGCTGATGATGCCGCGCCGACCGGCATTGTAGTAGCTGAGGGCCATCGCGAGGTCGCCGCCGAACTCGCGGAGCAAGGCCTTGAGGAAGTAGGTCCCCACCCGGACGTTCTGTTCGGGATCGTAGAGGTCGATCCGGCGCATGCCCATCTTGCGTCGCAATCCCCGGGCAGTGGCAGGCATGACTTGCATCAGGCCCACGGCTCCCACCGGACTGACGCAGTTGGGATCGAATTCGGACTCAATCTGGATGACGCCCGCGATCAGGCTTGCCGGCAAACCGTGTTCATCCGCAACCCTACGGATGAGCGCGGCATAGGGATACGACGCACGCTTGCCCTCGCGAGAGCCGAAGGCCCGCACACGTTCGGCCTCGTGGGCGCCGGGCATGCGGGAGACGGACGCCGAAGACGGGGCCGAAGCCATTCGGATCCGAGGTGCTCGGACCGGCAAGTCGCGGCCTTCAGGGCCAACTGCCGCACGTCCGGCCAGATTGGCGAGTGCCCCGAGCACGAGTGCCATGGCGCCGATACCCAGCACACGGGACCTGGGCCCCACGACCGCTGCACGCGCGTCATCAGGAACGGTGGCATAAACCAGAACACCGCTTTCAGGAACGAGCGGTTCGGACACAATGACCCCCACGACGGCCCGGCAGGCTCGGCAAGTAGTTTGACTACGGGGTCAGGAGTGCAAAGATTGGTATCAGGTGCCAAGGTCGACACGGCCGTGGTGCCGACCTTTCAAGGCTAGCACGGGCTCAAGGGACGGTAAAGCCCGGAGCCGAGTTCGGCCCCATGCTGCCAACGGCTCCCGCCAGAAGCATGGCGGCGGCGAAGAGGCCCACCGCAAGGCCGTACCAGACGGGCCGGCCAGGCTCGACCCGAATCCCGCGCCAAACGACCGTGAACTGCGCCAAGGCCGTGACGGCGATGGCCATGGCCGGCGCAGGATGCCGGACACCCAGCAGGATGGCCACGGCGACAAGGGAGGTCAGCAGCAACATCGAACCGATGAGCAAGCCCATCTCCGGACCGAGCAAGGCAGCCAGTGTGCGGAGGCCGACCCGGCGATGGGCGTCGACATCCCCGAGCGTACCCAGGGTAAAGAGACCGACGGCGCCGTAGGCAAAGCCTGCGCCGAGCAGGAGAACGCCCGTCGCAGGCTTGGCGAAAAGCATCACGCCGACCAGCCAAGGCATGAAGACGACGCACAGGGCATTGACGAGGCCGCTAGCCCACGTCTGGCGGCGCAATGAAAGCGGCGGGGCGTTCATGGCGAAGACCAGCGCCGAAGTCGCAAGCGTGGCGTAGAAAACGCCCGATCCATCCGTGCTGCCGACGCCGAACCGGCCCGCCCAGGACAGACCGAGCCCGTGATCGAGCAGATGGGCGAAGAAAAGCATGACCATGCCCATCAGGCCCATCTGCGCCACAAGGACGTTGAGCGGCAGGGCACCCGAAGGCAAGGGCCGCTCCGGATGGTTCACGGCATCGAGGTCACGATCGAAGATCGCATTGACGACACTGCCCAGCCCGGTGATCAGGGGACCGCACAGCAAGGCCCCGAAGGCCAATCGCGTCGCACCGATACCCGACAAGGGTACAGCGCCCGTGGCGAGGGCACCGGCCGCCATGGCCGCGATCGGCACGACCCAACGTTCCGGACGCGATGTCCGGAGCGAAAGCTGCCACGGCGCACGCACCGGCTGGAGAGGCAGCGACACGGTTTCAGCGCGAAGAACGCGCAGCGTCGGGGGAGCGGCATGCAACTGCATCGCGGGGATGACCTGTCCTCGGGAGGCTGCGGGGGATTGGCCGGGCGGACCCGAACTCTTTAATATTCCGTTAACCTTAATGGAAAGTAAAGACCACAAGGGTTTTTTTACCCGTTCTTAACTCTTGATCGACAGCAGCAAGGGGGCCGCGGGGTATGTTTCCGCAAATGAGTTTCTGCGCACTGCACCGGCCGACGCTGCTCCTGGTTGCGGGCGTTTTGCTCGCGAGTTGTCGCACGGGCTTCGGCGGCCAGCCCAAGGCGACCGGAGCCGTCTCGGTCCAGCCCTCCGGCAGCCCGACCACGGAGATCGTCGCGCAGGGTCCCTTCATCCTGCCCGGACGTGTCGTGGACGCTGCGGGAGACCCCTTGGCCGGCGTGCCCGTATTGGCCTGGCCCGTCGGCATCCTGCCCCCCGACAGCCGGGCCTCGCTGGTGGCGAACGACGCAGCCGGCCTCATCGCCAACAACGCAGCCGGACTTGTTGCCAACGATGCCGCCGGCCGCCGGACCCTGCAACTGGCCGTCGCACGGGCCATGACGGATGCCAGCGGCTCGTTCCGGCTCGAGGTACCGGAGGGCCGCTACAATCTCGAAGCCGTGCGCGCCATCAACGTGAAGGCGTGGATGGCGAACGTGCCCGCGGGGCCCCTGCGGTCAGGCGAGACCGTCCTGCGAGCCCTGCCGACCGGACGCATCACGGGCCGCGTGGCCATGCCGGCTCCCTCCGCCGGAGCCGGCGCGCCGGTGTTCGTGACCGAAACCGAAATTCTTGTCGCCGGTTCTGGCTACAAGGCGCGACCGGACGCCAGCGGAAGTTTCCTCATCGAGCATGTGCCCGCCGGGATCTTCCAACCCATCGTCTGGCATCCGATCCTGGGTGCAGCCAAGCCATGGGGCGAGATGGTCGAGGTACCTGCCACTTCGGAAGGACTTTTTCTTCCGGATATCCGGCCCTCCGTGGAGGGGGGCTGGGTCGCGATTCCGAGTTCCGTGACCACGGGCAGGCCGAAGCCGTCGCCCAGTCCGACGGGGACCGTACCGATACCCGAGCCGACGGGGACGCCTGCACCCTCTTCGGCGCCTTCGGCCTCCCCAGCCGCCTCTCCCACCCCCGCCCCAGCGGTTTCCCCGACGCCCACCGCCACGCCTGCTCCCACACCTGCACCGACTCAGGCTCCGGCGACCCAGCGACCAGGCGTGTTCTTCATCGACGGCAGCCTGCCCCATGCCCTCCAGAGGGCGGGGCACCTCACCTTGGACCGCGAGGCAATGGCGGCCGTAGGCCTTGACCCCGCGATGCCCCGGCACCTGTTACTGGGAGGCGTGACGTCGCAAAACGTCGGCAGCCGACAAGCGACAGACTCCGTCATGCTGATCACCGAGGACGACCAAGGGCGCCTCGACGCATTCAGGATGCTCGACAGCCGGCTGCGCGTACCGCGCCACAGTCCCGGCGTCGTGTTCCTCCCTCCCTACGTCTATGTCATCGGGGGCATGGCCGACGCTGAGGCCAGTACCCCGCTCGCGTCCGTCGAAAGGGCCATCCTGACCAGCGATGGCCTGGGAGCCTTCGAGATGGCCGGCGACCTGCTCGACGCGCCCAAGGGCTGCATCGCCCTGGCCCAGGTCGGCAACTGGCTCTTCTCGATCGGGGGCAAGACCGGTCCGCGCGAGCAGGATTTCAGTGCCGACATCGTCCGCGCGGTCATCAACAAGGACGGCACGATCGGTCCGTTCCAGCCCCACGCGACCCTCCTGCAGGAACGCTGCGCCGGCATCCTCGCGGGTCCGAGAGCAAAGCGCTTCTTCCTGCTGGGCGGCTCGGGAGCAGACACCAACGGCCAGATCAGACTCGCCGATGTCGAACGGCTCGACTTCACCGACAGCCGCTCCTTGGACACGCCCGTCAACATGACAAGCGCCCCCGATGGTGCCCGTGCCAACGTCCTGCCGGCACCCCGCACCCGTTTCAGCCACGCCGTGCTCGGCGACTTCCTGTATGTCTTCGGGGGCTGGACCGGCATGAACGGCACGGAGATCCTGCGCGCGGCGCTCAATGACGGCGGCCTCGGCGACTTCTCGGAGGTCGCCGGCCCCCGCCTGGCGGTGGGCGTCGAGGATGCCGCGACGATCGTCACGGGACGAAACCTCTACCTGCTCGGCGGCGCCAACACGGATAGTCCTTCGGGCGTGTCCTTCATCCAGCGGGCGCCACTCCTCGACCAGCCCTGAACGCCCTGCCGCGTGACAGGATCGTGACGCACGGGGCCGGCCCATGGCCTAGAATGGGGCTTCCCATTCTGTCCATTCCGGATTCCAGACGGAGACTCAGGCGCTTATGTGCGGCATCGTCGGCTATTGGGGGGCCAAGCAGGCCTCGGATGTCCTCGTGGGCGGTCTTCGCCGTCTCGAGTACCGCGGCTATGACTCGGCCGGCGTCGCCGTCCTGACGGGCGGCGCGCTGCATATCCGGCGCGAGGTCGGCAAGCTGCAGGCCTTGGCCGACGGGCTCGGCCGTGCCCCGCTCGAGGGTTCCGTGGGCATCGGCCACACGCGCTGGGCCACGCACGGCCGCCCGACGACCTACAACGCCCACCCCCATACGGACGCCTCGGGACGCCTCGTGGTGGTGCACAACGGCATCATCGAGAACTACATGGCCCTGAAGGAAAAGCTGCAGGCTGCAGGTCACGTCTTCCAGTCGGATACCGACAGCGAGGTCCTCGCGCACCTCGTCGGCAGTTGCTACGGTGGCGACCTTCCGGCGGCCGTGCGCCATGCCCTGCAGCAGGTCGAAGGCACCTATGCGGCGGCCTTCCTGCACCAGGACCATCCCGACACCATCGTGGGCGTCCGCCACGGAGCCCCGCTCGTTGCAGGCGTAGGCGAGCAAGAATCCTTCCTCGCCTCCGACGTCAGTGCCTTGCTGGACCACACCCGGTCCGTCGTCTATCTCGACGACGGCAACCTGGTGCAGATCGGTCCCGAGGGCGTCCGCGTCTCGGACCTCGCGGACAACGCACTGCCTCTCGAGGTGCACCGGGTCGACTGGAATCCCGCCGCCGCAGAGAAGGCAGGCTTCGAGCACTTCATGCTCAAGGAAATCCACGAGCAGCCCGCGAGCCTGACGAACACCTTGGGTGGTCGACTGGACCAGGCCGCGAACCGCATCCACTTGGGCGACCAGCGCCTTACGGAAGACACCCTGCGCGGCATCCGCCGCGTGGTCGTCGTTGCTTGCGGCACGGCCTACTACGCAGGGTTGGTCGGCAAATACGTGCTCGAGGAGTTGGCCCGCCTGCCCGTCGAGGTCGACGTGGCCTCCGAGTTCCGTTACCGGCGGCCGGTCCTGGACCCGGAGACCCTCGTAATCGCCATCTCGCAGTCCGGCGAAACCGCCGACACCCTTGCGGCGCTCCGCGAAGCCAAGCGCCTCGGCTGTCCCACTTTGGGCGTCATCAACGCCATAGGCTCGACCATGGGTCGCGAGGTAGATGCCGTCCTTGCCCTGCAGTCGGGCCCCGAGATCAGCGTGGCGTCGACCAAGGCCTACACCAGCATGGTAGCTGCGATGCTGGTCCTTGGTGTGCACTTGGGACAGGTTCGCACCACACTGTCCGACGCCGACGCCGCCGGGCTCATCCGGGACCTCAAGCACCTGCCGGCCCTCGTCACGAAGACGCTCGAGATGGCTCCCAAGGTCCGGGCCCTGGCCGAGGCTTTCGCCCTGTCGCAGAACTTCCTGTTCCTGGGTCGCGGCATCAACTACCCGACCGCGCTCGAAGGCGCCCTGAAGCTCAAGGAGATCTCCTACATCCACGCCGAGGCCTACGCCGCCGGCGAAATGAAGCACGGCCCCATCGCCCTCATCAATGAAGCGATGCCTGTCCTGGCCATCGCGACACGCAGCGCGACCTACGATAAGATGGTCAGTAACATCCAGGAGGCACGCTCGCGGAAGGGTTCGGCCATGGGCACCGTGATTGCCGTGGCCACGGAAGGCGACATCCAGATTGCCCACCATGTCGACAGGGTGCTCTTCGTGCCGGACTGCCCCGAACTGCTGTCCCCGATCATCAACGCCATCCCGCTGCAGTTGCTGGCATACGATATCGCCCGGATTCTGGGCAAGGACATCGACCAGCCGCGCAATTTGGCCAAGTCGGTGACGGTGGAATGAACCTGCCGACACCGGAGTTCCGGCCACGGCGGCTGCGACGTAGCGAAGCCGTCCGTCGCGCGGTGCGCGAGACGGTCCTCGAACCCCGGAACCTTATCCTGCCTCTCTTCGCGTGCCCGGGCACCGGCATCGCGCGCGAGGTACCGTCGATGCCCGGAGTCTTCCAGCAGAGCGTCGACACGTTGCTGGAAACGGCACGCCAGGCCCATGCAGCACGCCTCGGAGGCGTCATTCTCTTTGGCCTGCCTGCAAGCAAGGATGCGGTGGGAAGCGGGGCGTGGGACGAGGCGGGTCCGGTGCAGGAGGCCCTACGGCGCATCAAGCGCGACCTTCCCGACCTGCTGACCATCGCCGACGTCTGCATGTGCGAGTACACCGACCACGGCCATTGCGGCATTCTCGAGGGCGGCCACGTCGTCAACGACCCCTCGCTCGACCTGCTGGCAAAGGCCGCCATCAGCCTGGCAGATGCCGGTGCCGACATCATCGCGCCCAGCGACATGATGGACGGGCGCGTCGCGGCCATTCGCTTCGCCCTGGACGAGGCAGGCCACGAAGAGGTCCCCATCCTCTCTTACGCGGTCAAGTATGCCTCGGCGTTTTACGGCCCCTTTCGCGACGCGGCGGGCAGCACGCCCCAGACCGGCGATCGCAAGGGCTACCAGATGGACCCGGCGAACGTGCGCGAGGCGCTCAAGGAAGCCGCCGAAGACCTCGCCGAGGGTGCCGACATGCTCATGGTCAAGCCCGCGCTGGCCTACATGGACGTGATCCGTGCGGTCAAGGAGCTGACGGACCGTCCACTTGCCGCCTACAACGTCTCCGGGGAGTACGCGATGGTCAAGGCCGCGGCACGCGCCGGCTGGATCGACGAGCGCCGCATCGTGCTCGAGCTCCTTACGGGCCTGCGCCGAGCGGGAGCTGACCTGATCCTGACGTATCACGCCCTCGAAGCGGCGGCTTGGCTGGCCGAGTCCTGAATCACCAGCCCATCAGGCGGGCCCAGAGATCGCTGGCCAGTTCGATGGAACGAGGCGCCCGGGGTGCCTTGAGCAAGGGCATGCGGGCCTCGTCAGGCGTACGGTCTCCCTTCCGGTTGTTGCAGCGCAGGCAGGCCGCGACAAGGTTTTCCCACGAGTCCTCGCCGCCTCGCGACTTGGGCATCACGTGATCGACCGTCAGGTCGCCGCCCTTGCGCCCACAGTACTGGCAGGCCTGCCGGTCACGCCGGAACAGGGCCTGCCGAGAGGGCTTCATGCTCTCGAGGGTGTATCTGGCCACCACGCGAACCAGCAGGCGAATCGCATACGGCACGCGAATCTCGGTCGAGGGTGAACGGACAACGTCCTCGGTATCGCGAACCGACACGGCACGGCCCTGGTAGAGCATCGTGATGGCCTTTTCGACCCCCACGGTATAGAGGGGTTGGTAAGTGGTCGACAGGACGAGGACCTGCATCACGGGAGAGCTCCCTGGCGGGCACCTCGGGGACGACCGCTGCGCCCTTCTGATGTCTTACCCGGCCAAGGCCAAGCCATAGCAGGCTTTCGGGCCAAATCTTCGCGGTGTTGCTATGCTTGCTGGCATGGCTGGCAGCGGATGCCTGTACCTCGTGGCGACCCCCATCGGCAACCTCGAGGACATCACGCTGCGCGCACTCTCCGTTTTGTCCGGGGTGGATCGCATCGCCGCCGAAGATACCCGCGTGGCCCGCAAGCTGCTGGACCGACACGCCATCGACAAACCGCTGGTCTCCTGCCACGCCCATTCGGCGGGGCCGCGCCTTGTGGCCTTGGCCGACGCGATGGCTGCCGGCGAGCGCCTGGCCTTTGTCAGCGATGCAGGTACGCCGGGCATTTCGGACCCGGGCCACGAATTGGTGAGACTCTCGCTGGAGCGCGGCGTGGCGATCGTGCCCATACCCGGTGCCAGCGCCCTCACGACGCTGCTTTCTGTGGCGGACGTGCCGGCCGAGCGATTCGTCTTCGAGGGCTTCCTCCCACGGGAGGGCAAGGCCCGGCGGCGCCTGCTTCGCACGATGACGGAAGAAGCCAGGCCGACGGTATTCTTCGAGGGCCCGCATCGCCTGGACGACACCCTTGCCGACCTGCTGGCGCTGTGGGGAGATCGCCGCGTGGTCCTCGGCCGCGAATTGACCAAGTTGCACGAGGAAGTCTTCAGGGGCCGCCTGTCCGAGGCCATCCATCGCTTCGCCGCCGATCCGCCCCGGGGTGAGGTCACGCTGCTGGTTGCCGGAGCCACCGGCGGACCGGAGGTGCCCTCGCCTCCCGAAGCCACAACCCATCGTCCCGGCCGCCGGGAGAGGAACCGCCGATGACCGCGCCACTGCCTGCCGCACCGGGTGGCGTCCTGTTGCTGGTCGATGGCCACGCCATGGCCTACCGGGCCCATTACGCCCTCATGCGCCAAGGCCTCAGGGCCAAGGACGGCACACCTACCTGGGCCGTCTACGGCTTCGCCAGCATCCTGTTCTCGGCCATCAGCCGCCTCAAGCCCGCGGGCGTCGCCGTCGCCTTCGACCTTCCCGAACCAACCTTCAGGCACGAGGCCTTCGAGGCCTACAAGGCCAATCGCAAACCGATGCCGGACGACCTTGTCCCGCAGATCGACCTGATGCGGGAACTCGTCGGCGTGCTGGGCATTCCGCTGTATGACCGGCCCGGCTACGAGGCCGACGACGTATTGGGCACGATTGCCACGGGCGCCGCTGCCGAGGGCTGGCACGTCCGCATCCTGACGGGAGACCGCGATACCTTCCAGTTGGTGGATGAACGCATTCACGTCGTGATGCCGGGCAAGGGCGTCGGCGACCTCGACTTCTTCGACGCTGCGGGGGTCGAGGAACGGATGGGGCTGCCCCCATCGCGGATCGTCGATTACAAGGGACTCGCCGGGGATACGTCGGACAACATCCCGGGCGTACCGGGCGTGGGCGAGAAGACCGCGGTCGACCTGTTGCGGACCTTTGGCAGCTTCGAAGCCATCTTTGCCGGGTTGGATACTGTCGGCAAGCCCAAGCTGCGGCAGAACCTGGCCGAACACCAGGAGCTGGCCCGAATCTCCCGGCAACTGGCCACCATCGACGTCAACGTGCCTCTCGATGACCTCGACTGGCACCGCTGCCGTCTGGAAATCCCCGACCTAGCGCCCCTGACCCGACTGTTCGAGCGCCTGGACTTCAAAGGCCTGCTGCGCAACCTGCCACGCCTCCTCGGTGACTTCTTGCCGGGCGAGGCAGGTCTGCCGCCTGCCCCAGCGCCGGGAGGGACCGCTCACGGCGCGGCGCCCGTCGGCCAGGGCGCACTCTTCGCCGAGGCCGTTCCTGAATCCCCCACGCCCGTCGAGGTCCCGTTGCTCCCGACTCCCTTGATGCCTGTCGACCGGGCCGGCCTCGAAGCCCTGAGACGGACCATCGAGGCTGCGGAAGGTCCCTTGGCCTTCGACACCGAGACGGACGGCCTGTTTCCCCTGCGATGCCGGATCGTGGGCTTGTCCCTGGCGTGGGGTCCGGGTGCGCCTGACCAGTGCGCAACAGCCTATGTGCCGATCGGTCATGCAGAGGGCCCCACGGTCCCGCCCGAACTCGTGCGCGAGATTCTGGGTCCCCTGCTCGCGTCCGACAGGCCCAAGGTCGCCCACAACGCCAAGTTCGACCTGCACGTGCTCGACCGGGCCGGCCTGGCCGTGGCCGGGCAAATCGAGGACAGCATGCTGGCGGCCTTCATGGCCGAGGGTGGCCAAGGACGTGTCGGGCTCAAGGAACTCACGCGCAGGGTCCTCGGGTTCGCGATGACGCCCATCGAGGACCTGATCGGCACGGGACGCAAGCAGATCACGATGGATCGCGTTCCGGCCGAGAAGGCCGCAGGCTATGCGGCCGCCGATGCCGCGGCCACGTTGGCGCTGCATCACCGCTACCGCGACCTTCTCGCAGTAGCCGGCCAGGAACGCCTCTACCGGGATCTCGAACTGCCCCTGCTGCAGGTCCTTGCGCGGATGGAGCGCCACGGCGTCCGCCTCGACCGCGCAAGATTGGCCACCATCAGCGCCCGACTCGGCGAACGCCTCGTGGCCCTCGAAGCCGAGGCCCACGGCCTGATGGGCCGTCCCTTCAACCTCGCCAGCCCGCGCCAGCTTGAGACCATCCTCTTCGACGACCTGGGCCTTCCGGCGCCGCGACGCACCAAGACCGGCCGCTCGACCGAAGCCGCGGTCCTCGAAGAGCTCCAGGACGCCCACCCGCTGGTCCGTCTGCTGCTCGAGCACCGCCAACTGAGCAAGCTCAAGGGCACCTACCTGGATGCCCTGCCGGACTACATCCACCCCGAGACAGGCTGTCTGCACACATCCTACAACCAGCACGTCGCGGCAACCGGCCGCCTGTCCTCGGACAATCCCAACCTGCAGAACATTCCCGTGCGCGGGGAACTGGGCCGGGAGATCCGCAGCGCCTTCCTCCCGCGGGATCCGGGCAACGTCATGGTTGCGGCCGACTACTCGCAGATCGAGCTGCGCCTGCTGGCCCACATCGCGCGGGACGAGGCCTTCCTCGAGGCCTTTGCCAAGGGCCAGGACATCCACACGGCGACAGCGTCCGAGATCTTCGGGGTACCGGCCGAGGCCGTGGATGCCGACATGCGCCGTCGGGCCAAGGCCGTCAACTTCGGGGTCGTCTACGGCCAGACGGCTTTCGGGTTGGCACGTCAACTGGCCATTCCTCAGAAAGAGGCCAAGGCCTTCATCGATGCCTATCGTGCACGCTACCCCGGTATCCAGCGGTACATGGTCGAGACCATCGCCCGGGCCCACCAGAACGGTTGGGTCGAGACACTGATGGGGCGGCGCCGTGTCCTGCCGGGCCTGCGCTCAGGCTTGCGCCAAGAGCGTGACCTTGCCGAACGCGCGGCCATCAACGCCCCCATCCAGGGTACGGCCGCCGACCTGATCAAGGTGGCCATGCTGCGGGTCGACGCGGCGCTGGCGCAGGAAGGCCTCGCCGCACGGATGGTCCTACAGGTCCATGACGAATTGGTCCTCGAAGTACCCCCGGCCGAGGTGCCGGCTGTCGAGGCCCTCCTCGTGCGCGAGATGACGGGTGCCTTGACCCTCTCGGTGCCGCTCGAGGTCACCCTCCACGCCGGACCGGACTGGGGCTCGGCCAAGTAATCGGGACCCCGCGGGCCCCGTTCCTCAGAACCGGAAGGCCGAACCGGCCCGCAACACGGGGACGAATGCCCCGCCCTGCGGCTGGGTCCAGATCGGGACGAAGACGCCAAGGATGCTTGGAAAACCAAGTCCGGGCAAACCGATGACGAGGCCGAGCCCCGTTTCCGTCAGCGTGCCGGCCGCCCCCCCCGAGGCCAGCGGGCGTCCGTACCAGGCATGGTTGAGAAAGGCCGTGCCCAGCGTCCAGCCCTCGAAGGACAGCCAAGGCAACTGCCACGTCCCACCGAGCGGCATGACGCCTTCGGCCCCGACGGTCGTCCCCCACCGTACGGCGCCCACGGGGTCCCACTGCGTCAGGCCCTCGTGGCCCAGATCCAGCATCGAGCGCCCTTGATCCGTCGCCACGCCGGTCCACGCCCGCAGGGACAGTCGTCGCCGCCAACCCAGTTCCCGGTGCCAGACCACCTCGGCATCGGCCACGGCCGACTCCGGCTGACCGGGAAGCCCCTCGGCCCCGACCCGGAAGAGCACGCCCCGAGGCCGCACACCCAGTTCGGGCTCCGGTACCCACGCCATCCCGCCATCGATGCGCGGCACCCCTCGAGCCACACCCCTCTCGACCAAGGCCCGTATGCCGGGCCGGACATAGGGCACGAGGCCCTCGCCGGGAGGATGGCCCCCGATGAAGTTCATGCGCAGGTCACCGATGAACGTGTCGTTGCGGCTCGCCCATGTCGCCGCCCAGGGGTAGGCACCCAGCCCGAAGAACCACGGCTGCGGCCGGAAGAGGCCCCCGACATCCGCGTGCCAGCCCACTGCCGGAGCCGAGAGCCGTGGGGGCGACGCGCCCTGACCGTGCGCCTCTCCCGCACCCAGCACCTGCGCCTCGAGCCACGCGGCAGCGCCGGGATCGGCGATGGCCGCGTGCGCGAGGGCCGACTCCGTGGTAGCCAACCCACGCACCATGTCGTTCCGGACAGCCGCGATCCATGACGCGAAAGCCCCGGAGGGCAGGCGCATACGGAATTCCTCAAGGACACGAGGACCCCGGCTGGCCCAAAGGCGGGGCCGAGCCATCCGATCGGCGACATCGAGCCGAGCCAACGGCGCCTCTTCGCCCATCGCTTCCTGATAGGCGACGGCGTCTGCCTCTTCTTCGGGAAGGCCGGCCGTCAGGATACGCAGGGGATCCAGCCACGCCCATGCCGGGTCAAGCCACGCGCGGGCCACACGCCCGCCGGGCCGCGTCTCCCTGAGCCAGCCTCCCGCGACCCATTGCGGCAAGGTCTCATCCAGCCAAGGACTGCCACCATCCTGCTGTCCGGGAGGAAACCACTGTCGCGCAAGTCCGCGCGCAAGCACGAACTCGAGGCCGGAAAGGCTGCCGAGACCACCGAGCAACTCCTCTTGCGCAAGCATCACCGCCGGCAGGATGACGAGCCCAGGTGCCACGATCTCTCGGGCCAGCGTGGTCACGCCCGTCCAAGCCAAGGTCAGCGTACCGCCGGTCGGCGGACCGTAGCGGGCATGCAGCCAGCGCACCATGGGCGTTGCCCTGGCCAGTACGGCCTCGGTCCTTCGGACCTCGCCCGACGGAGCAGCCACCCTCAGGCGGGTATCCCCCACCATGACTTCGCGCCACAAGCCGACGGGACGCGCCAAGCCCAGCGCTCCACCACCGTGGCCACCCGTCACCTTCCAGACGCGCCGCCCCTCGACCAACGGCCCCGAGACGGCCTCGCCGCCCGTAACGGGTTCGAAGGACTCCGGCAGGTCCAGCGTGGCGTGGACAGGCTGCTGCCACGACGCCACAGGCTCCCAGGTCGGGTCGCCCGGACCGGCAGGCAGCACCCGACAAGGCATGGCACCCGCGAGCAGCCAAGCATCGTCGCGCCGACCCGGATTGCCGCTGCGATCATCGATCGGCACCACGAAGGACCAGGCGGTGCCCGACGCATCGCGTCCCACCGACCACGTCGCCTCCCGCGTACAGGGCTCACTGCGGCATGTCACGTCCGAGCCGTAACGAATTTCGGCGGCCTGGCGCAAGGCCCACGAAGCCGGGGGCCAGCCGATGACGGCAGGAGTCGTGGGCTCCGGCAGGCCGCGAAAGTGGCCGACCAGGACGCCCCGTTCCACCTCGAGGCGCGCCTCGACGACCCACGGTGACGAGGTTGCCGGGGTCGCATCGGCTTGAACGATTGCCGCCACCCCGGGCGTTAGTCGCGCACGACGCCGCCGATGCTGCCACCGGACGCACCGGCGGAACCGACGCCGTTGAGCAGCGAACGGGAGTCGACGCCGCCCGCAAGAAATTGCAGATGCCCCCGCTCACCGGTGACGCCGACGATGTAACCCGAGACCTCGACCGGTATCTGGATGGCCATATCCATCATGACGACACTCTGACCCCTGGCCACGCGGGCATACTGCATCATGCCAACATAGCCCTCCACGGTGGGATTGGGGGTCATGATGGGCGAGGGCTCACCGTCGAAGCGACCGGACGGCAGGTCACGCCGATGGGCAGGAAAGGTCAAAGGCCCTCCGCGTCCATCGATGCCCTGGCAAATGGAATCGTTGTCGTCGAAGCCCGAGATGACCGCGGACGTCACCTCACGCCGGTCGAGCCCGGTCGAGATCGTACCGCCCCACGGACTGGCACCCGCGTCGAATCGCTTCTGCAACCAAGTCACGGACAGCGCGAGGATGTCCGGATAGGCACGGGCGTTGACCGTGGCCAGTTCCTCGACCACAGCCTGCAGGGCGACGACCTTCTGCTTGGCCTTGGAGGTACCGGCGCTTGATTTGGCCACCTGGTAAACATAGGTGGCGCTGGCCAGGAGCACCACGCCCACGACCGTGACGAGAATCGTCTCGACCAACGTGAAGGCCGAGGCCGCAGGGAGGTGACGGGAGAAGGTTCGGGAGGGCATGCCTGTTATGTACCCCGCAAGGGACAAGCGGCAACCCCTATTGGCACTAACATCATTTGACAAGCCGACACTAAATTATGTTAGCTGGGAACACGGAAGTCCCACGTCGACCGGGCCGGAACCGTCCGCCTGGCGCCACACGGAGGTGCCGATGCTCGATCCCGGGGCCAAGGATCGCCCGCTCTACATCATCAGCGTGGCCGCCGAACTCGTGAACATGCACCCCCAGACGCTGCGGCTCTACGAACGTCGGGGCCTCGTCCAGCCCAAGCGGCAGGGCAAGAACCGTCTCTACAGCCAGCGGGACATCGAGCGACTGGTCTACATCCAGAACCTGACTCAGGAATTGGGCATCAATCTGGCAGGCGTCGAACGTATCATCCGCCTCCAGAACGAGTTGGATCAGATGAAGGCGCTCAAGGAAGCCGAGTTGCGCGACATCCAGGACCGACTGACCCAACTGGAAGCCATGAAACGCGTCCGACAGGGCGAGATCGCGGACCTGCAGGCGCGTTTGCACGGCGCGCTCGAAGAAGGTCCGGAGAGTGGGGGATAGGGTTTCGAGGCGCGTGGTAGGATTCCCCTGAGACCCACCGGGCTCGCTTCGATGACGAGGTGCCAAGATGTTCGAACGGTTCACCGAGAAGGCGATCAAGGTCATCATGCTCGCCCAGGAAGAGGCGCGTCGCCTGGGCCACAACTTCGTGGGCACCGAGCAGATCCTCCTGGGTCTGATTGGCGAGGGCACAGGCGTCGCCGCGAAGACGCTCAAAAGCATGGGCGTTTCCTTGAAGGACGCCCGCATCGAGGTCGAGAAGATCATCGGTCGGGGCTCCGGCTTCGTGGCCGTCGAGATTCCCTTCACGCCACGCGCCAAGCGCGTACTCGAGTTGTCGTGGGATGAGGCCCGCCAGCTGGGCCACAACTACATCGGTACCGAGCACCTGCTGCTTGGTCTGATCCGCGAAGGAGAGGGCGTAGCCGTCCGTGTCCTCGAGAATCTGGGCGTTGACCTGTCCCGGGTACGCAGCAACGTGATCCGCCTGCTGGGAGAGTCGGGTGCGCCGGCGACGCAGGGCCAGCAGCGGTCCAAGACGCCGACGCTGGACGAGTTCGGCGCCAATCTGACGCACATGGCCGAGGAGCATCGTCTCGACCCTGTCGTCGGGCGCGAAAAGGAAATCGAGCGCGTCATCCAGATCCTGGGCCGCCGCTCCAAGAACAACCCCGTGCTCATCGGCGAACCGGGCGTTGGCAAGACCGCCATCGCCGAGGGCCTAGCGCTTCGGATCTCGAGTGGCGAGGTGCCGGACATCCTCTCGGAGAAGCGGGTCGTCACCCTCGACATCGGCAGCCTCGTCGCCGGAACCAAGTACCGGGGCGAGTTCGAGGAACGCCTGAAGAAAATCATGGAGGAGATCCGGAGTGCCGGAAACATCATCCTCGTCATCGACGAGCTCCACACCCTGATCGGTGCCGGTGCCGCCGAGGGTGCGGTGGACGCAGCCAACATCCTCAAGCCGGCGCTTGCCCGCGGCGAGTTGCAGTGCATCGGCGCGACGACGCTCGACGAGTACCGCAAGCACATCGAGCGGGATGCCGCCCTCGAGCGTCGTTTCCAGCCTGTCATGGTGGGCGAGCCCAGCGTCGACGAGACCATCGAGATCCTGCGTGGCCTGCGCGAGCGCTACGAGAGCCACCACCGCCTGACCATTTCGGACGACGCGCTCGTTGCCTCGGCGAAGCTGGCGGACCGCTACATCTCGGACCGCTACCTGCCGGACAAGGCCATCGACCTGATGGACGAGGCCGCCTCCCGGGTGCGCCTGCGCTCGAGCAGCCTGCCACCCAAGGCCAAGGAGCTCGAAAAGGAGCTGCGGCAGTACACCAAGGACAAAGAACAGCATATCCGTAACCAGGAGTTCGAGAAGGCCAGCCAGGTTCGCGACCAGGAGCAGGTTCTTCGCGAGCGCATCAAGGAGATGGCCTCCGAATGGCGTCAGGAGCGAGGCGATGTCGCCGCACCCGTCGTCGACGAGGAAGAGATCGCCGCCATCGTGGCAGCGTGGACCGGCATCCCGGTCTCGAAGATCACCGAGGGCGAGACCCAAAAGCTCCTGAAGATGGAAGAGGTGATGCACGAGCGGGTCATCGGCCAGCACGAGGCCATCGAGATGATCTGCAAGGCCGTGCGGCGCGCCCGGGTCGGCCTCAAAAATCCCAAGCGGCCGATTGGCTCGTTCATCTTCAGCGGGCCCACGGGCGTCGGCAAGACCGAGGTGGCCAAGGCGCTGTCCTCGTACTTCTTCGGGCAGGAGGACGCGCTCATCCGGGTCGACATGTCCGAGTACATGGAGAAGCATGCCGTCTCCAAGATGATCGGCTCTCCTCCGGGCTATGTCGGCTACAACGAAGGCGGCCAGCTTACGGAAGCCGTGAGGCGCAAGCCCTACAGCGTGGTGCTTTTCGACGAGATCGAGAAGGCCCATCCGGACGCGTTCAACATCCTTCTCCAGATTCTCGAGGACGGACGCCTGACGGATGCCAAGGGGCGTACCGTCGACTTCAAGAACACGATTGTCATCCTGACGTCCAACATCGGCGCCCGGGCCATCGAGAAGGGTTCGTCCCTGGGCTTCCAGACCGGTGGCGCCGACCAGCGCTACGGAAAGATGAAGGATCTGGTGATGGACGAGCTCAAGCAGGCCTTCCGGCCAGAGTTCCTGAACCGCATCGACGAAATCATCGTCTTCCATCCGCTGACCAAGCCCGAAGTGGCCCAGATCGCGGACGTGATGATGAAGGAAGTCTATGCCCGGATGAAGGAGAACGAGTTCACGCTCGAGGTGACGGCCGAGGTCAAGGAGAAGCTGGTCGACGAGGGCTACAACCCGTCCTACGGAGCACGGCCGCTTCGCCGGGCCATCCAGCGCCTTGTCGAGGATCCCCTCGCCGAGGACATTCTGTCGGGCGCCGTCCGCAAGGAGGGTGTCGTGGAGGCCTACCTCGACGACGGGAAGGTACGCTTCCGCAACCGCGACTTGGTGGCGGCCACGCCGCCGGCCGCCGAGGAATCCGCCGGCTGAGGACATATCCGGCCTCTTGGCGACCGCATCGTGGACTTACCGGGTGCGGTCGCCTCGCTTTTGCGGGCCAGGAGGTTGGTGAGCGTACGGTGAGCGGTCCTGGCGATTGACCTGGTGCAGCGGTTGCTGAAACCGCAATTGTCAGGAGGAACCACCCCATGCGCCTTAGTCAGACCCTTGTCCTCGCCGCCACGCTCTGCAGCCTCGCAGCCGGGTGCGGTTCCACCCCTGGCCTCGGCTTCGCGCAGGACATCGGACAGGCGCCGTCCCTCGAGACGATGGAGGTGCCAACGACCGACCTGCCGGAGTTCGGAGTCCAGGGCCTCGGTGCCGTCTATAGGAAGCCGGCCGGCACCGAAATCGCCTACGGCAGCGACCGAGAGCAGCGTCTCGATATCTACGGACTCCGTAACGGCGGAGCCCGGCGTCCGGTCATGGTCTATGTGCACGGGGGCGGCTGGCAGGTGGGCGACAAGCGCTACGGCATGCAGGACAAGCCGCGCTTCTTCAATGCCATGGGCCATGTCTTCATTTCCGTGAACTATCGGTTGGCCCGGACCAGCCTGCCTGTCGACAAGCGCCCGATGCACCCCTGCCAGATCCGGGACGTCGCTGCCGCCATCGGCTGGGTCAGCCGCAACGTGGCGAACTACGGCGGCGACCCCGGCAAGATCATGCTGATGGGCCATTCGGCCGGCGCGCACCTGGTGACGCTTGCCGCCAGCCACGGCGGCTATCTGGCCGAACAAGGCCTCGGCCTGTCGGCGATCCGGGGAGTCGTCGCCAATGACTCAGCCAGCTATGACCTGACGGCACCCGAGCCCGACGTGCGCGGGATGGTCGCCAATGCCTTCGGAACCGACCCCGCCGTGCTGGAGGATGCGTCCCCGATGCTGCAACTGCGCGAGGGCCGGGGCACCGCCCCCATGCTCGTCCTCGTCCAGGGCAGGAGGAACCGCGTGCAGCACGCCCGCAAGTTTCACTTGGCCACGCTGAAGACCGATCCCGCAGCACCCGGGGATGCCTTCCAGGAGATTCGCGCATACGGCTATGACCACGGCGGGATGAACGAGGCGGTCGGCAAGACCGGCGAGCGTGTCGTGACGCCGCTCGTCAGGGCCTTCTGCCGGAGGATGCTGGGGCAGTAGCCCGGTGCCCGAGGCCCGTCACTCAGGTTGGCGGGCCTCGACCCTCAGGGCATTCGCCTGCGGCGCGTCGTCTCGAACAGGCAGACGGCCGCGGCCGCGGCAGCATTCAGGGACTCGGCCCTGCCCGCCATGGGGATATGCACCCTGATGTCGGCTGCCTCGAGGGCCTCGGGGGTCAGGCCCGTTCCCTCGCGTCCGATCCACCAGCAGACAGGCCCCTCGATCGGAGCGTCCCAGAGCGGCTGGGCCCGGTCCAGCGTGGTCGCGATCCACCGCATGCCCGAGGCGCGGGTTGCCGCGGCACAGGCGAGGACATCCGGTACCCGGGTCATCCTGACGTGAAAGATCGAACCCATGCTGGAACGAACCACCTTGGGCTGGAAGGGATCGGCACAGCCGGGACCCAGGACGATGGTCCCGACACCCGCCGCGTCGGCGGTCCGGATCAAGGCCCCGACGTTGCCGGGGTCCTGCAAGCCATCCAGAGCCAGCCAGAGGGCATCGGGCGCGACTTCGGGCAGGAATGGGGCCTGCGGCAAGTCCACGACGGCCAGGACACCTTCGGGATGATCAAGCGTGCTCATGGCCCCGAAGACGTGGGGCGCAACGACCGTGAGTCGGTCGTGCCATTCGTGCGGCACCACCGCGAGACGCTCCTCGAGGACGTACACCTCGCGGACGGGCCAGCCGCTTTCCCGCAGAGCCTCGAGCAGCCGGGTGCCCTCGACGAGAAAGGCCCCCTCATCGCGTCGTCCCTTGCCGTCGTGAAGACGCCGTACCCGCTTGACCCGGGGGTTCTGGACGCTTGTCAACACCGACCCATTCACCTCGCCATCGTAGCAGCCCGCAACGCGGCACGGGCCTCCTCGACATCCTCATGAACCCGGGTCACCCGGGGCAAGCCGAGCAGATCGGCTACACCACGGACCTCCGGTCTTAAGCCGCACAGCCAGAGAACACCGCCGGCCTCGCGAAAGGCGCGCGAGGGCGCCGACGTCATCAACGTCAGCATCGGGACCCGCCTCGCGTGGGGCACGCCCGAGGCGGGCGCCCTCACGCTGGCCTGGGACAGGACACTGCGGGAGGCGTTGCGTCTCGGAGCCCTCGTCGTCACGGGCACGGGGAATGACGGGGAGGCGGAGCGCACCAGCGGCTGGACGCACTTGCCCGCCTCGCACCTTGGGCCAACCATGGCCCCGGCCTCGCCGGCGTGGTGGCGCCGGGCGGGGGTTTGGAACAGGATGCGCTCGGCAACCCGCGGGTCCTCGATCCCGACGACCTCATCTGGTCGACACGGAGCCGCGAGGCCCCTTCGGGCGCGACGTGGCAAGGCTTGGCGGGAACCAGCATGGCGGCGGCCCACGTCTCGGGTGCGGCGGCCCTTGCGCGACAGGTACGACCTGACCTGAAGGGAACGGCCCTGGGGGACTGGATCCGGGCAACGGGCCTGCAGGGAGACCCTGGCCACCCCCCCTTGCTGCAGTGCGACCGATTGGACGGCCCCTTGCAAGCGCCACGGCCCTGAAACGGGTTCCGGGCCAAGCCCTTGCCGTGAAGCAGGTCCGGGTCAGTCGCCTGCCGGCGCGACCGGACCGGCACCATCGGCATCCAACGGCGGCGGGGGCGGCGGAACCTGGTCCGCAGGGCGAGGACGCTTCCGCTTCTTGCGCCGGGGTCGCTCCTTGGCCACGCCGGCAGCGGCTCCCGGGGAAACGGACTGGGAAGCCACCCAGACGTGGTCCTTCTCGGCGATACGGAGCATGTAAGGCAGGTTGAAGCGCGGCCGGTCGTTGATCTGGGAGGGCACGATGAACCGGGCCTTGTTGCCCTGGTCGACGTAGTAGGCTTCCTCGAGGCCCTCGTTCTGCGCGATGCGCACGGCCTCTTCGCGGGTCCGAGGCGGCGTCTTCATGACAATCAGGTGATCGTTCGCCGCACGGCCCACGATCAGGCGCTCGCGCGGGATGGCATCGTGCAGGCGCTGCTTCAGGCCCGAATACGGATCGGAATACTCGGGGCGGGGACCGTAGCTGTTGTAGAGATAGCCTAGGCCTCCGATGAAGACCCGGTAGTTGTCCTCGTCGCCCTCCTGCCAGCCACCGAAGCCGAAACGGATGTTGCCGCGCTTGGTCTGGGCCATGAAGTAGCGCCGGTTGGCGAACCCGCGGCTCTCCTTGGAGGCCGGGATGAGCTCGCCGTAGAAGTAGAGATCCCCGATGACCTTGGCGTCGTAATCGGTTCCGCCCTCTTCCTCGAAGAACGGGCCCGTGAAGTAAAGCAGGGCGTTGGTGTCCTGGAAGGCCAGCTGCTCGACCGTCCAACCGCGCGCGAGGTCGATGCGGACCTTCCGTGTGGACACATCGGCCTTGAGCACGCCGTTGTCCTCGACGATACGTACGCCCTTGCCCGGCTCGTCGGCGAGACGCGCCACGATTTCCGGAGGCTCGGGAATGAGCCTCTTCCAGATGACGCCGGCGCCCGCCCCGACCAGGAAGAAGTTTCCGGCGACCAGCGGAATCGCCAGGATCCGCAACACCCAACCCAAGACGCCCGGGCCACGCCGGGCTGGCCGCAACGGCGTCGACGGCGCGGCTGGGCGGGTAGACAGTCCTGCCATCTCTCCGGGGGCTGCTTACGGGGCGAGGAAACGGGATCAAGGCGAGATTCGCGCCCGTCCTTGCCATGTTACGCATCCCGGGGACGGCTGGGCAACTCCGCCCGGACCCGGGCGAGCTTCCGTGGGCGCCATGGTCGACAACTTCGGCCGCAAGTCCTTACCATGGGGAGCGACAGGGGGTTCGCAGATGCTCGATCGCGCCACGAAAATCAAGATTCACGACCTGATGGTCAAGACGCGGTGTACCGAAGAGACCGCGATCTCGATGAACAAGCAGGGTGAGGGCTTCTTCTGGATCGGCGGGGCCGGAGAAGAGGCCTTCGGGGTGTCGCTGGGCCTGCAGATCCGCAAGGGCCAGGGCCCCGCCTACGACTACCTGCATCTCCACTACCGCGGTGCGCCCATCGCCATGGCCATGGGTACCGAGCCCATCGACCAGATCCGGCAGATGAGGGCCACCGCGACGGACCGCTATTCGGGCGGCCGCCAATTCGTGGAGCACTTTGCCATCCCCGAGTGGAACATCGTCCCCGTCACGCCCACCATCGAGACGCAGTACCTGATGGCCCCCGGAACGGCGCACGTCCAGCGACGGTTCGGCGGCGAAGGCATCACGGTCGTGACGGGCGGCGACGCCGGCACGGCCGAGGGCGATTTCCATTGCTGCCTCAACTGGGCCAGCCGGCCAGGTGAAGAACTGCCCCTCCTGATCATCGTCACCCACAACAGGTTCGGCATCAGCACCCCCTCCAGCCAGGTCCAGGCCTCGAATGAGCTCAATCGCCAGGCCGAGCCGTTCGGCATCCGCAACTCGATCCACGACGGGAACGATGTCGAGGCCATCTGGGCTGCGCTCGAGGAAGCCATCGCCTACATCCGCAAGGAGCGCAAGCCCTATTGCCTGCAGGCCAATGTCAGCCGCATCTTCGGTCACTCCTCCGCGACCGGGGCCAACCGGGTGCCCGAGGTCGACTGCATCACGGCCTTCGAGGACAAGCTGATCAAGGACGGCATCATGACCCGCACCGAGGTCGACGCCGTCTGGAAGAAGTGGAAGGAGCACCTGAAGGAGTGTCTGGCGCAGGTCCGACAGGAACCGCTGCCCGATGGTGCCGACATCTGGCGCCACGTCTTCGCCGAACCCGCCACCGTCTGATTCTCAGGGAGCGTACCTCATGGCCACCTACGCGCAGGGCATCCGCCTCGCACTTCACTACGCCGAAGAGAACCTCGGCCTGACCGACGTCTTCGGCGAAGACGTCGGCCCCCCGCTGGGCGGGGTGTTCACCGCCACTCAGGGCATCAAATGCGCATGGAACTCGCCCCTCGACGAGCGAGGCATCATCGGCATGGCCATCGGCATCGCCCTGGCCGGCGGCCGCCCCGTGGCCGAGATCCAGTTTGCCGACTACATCTTCAACACCATCGACATGCTCAAGCTGGCCGGGAACCTGCGTTGGTCCAGCTACGGCAACTACGGCGTCCCCCTCGTGATCATGACGCCGGTCGGCGCAGGCATCCACGGGTCCATCTACCACTCGCACTCGTTCGAGAGCATGGCCACCCACATCCCGGGCTTCAAGATCGTCGCCCCTTCCAATGCGCTGGACGCTTACGGCCTGATGCTGTCGTCCATCGTCGATCCCGATCCGGTGATGTACCTCAAGTCCAAGGCCCTGATGCGCGTCAAGAGCGAACATCTGATTCCGGGTGAACCCGGTGACCTTGCCGAGCTCAACAAGCGGATCAACGCGCCTATCGGCGACCGCAGCAAGTGGGTGCCGGACTGGCCGGCCGTCGAGGATTACCGCGTGCCGATCGGCAAGGCATCCGTGGTCCGCGAGGGCTCGGACCTCACGGTCATCACCTACAGCCGCCACGTGCTGGAGTGCGCCCGCGCCGCGGACCAGCTGAGGGGCGAAGGCATCTCGTGCGAGGTCATCGACCTGCGGACCCTCTTCCCGGTGGATTGGCCCACCTTGCGGCGCAGCGTCGCCAAGACCGGCAGGGTGCTTGTCGTCAATGAGGACACCGAGGTCACGAACTACGGCGAGCACCTCATCCGCAAGCTGACGGAGGAGTTCTTCTTCGACCTCCAGGTGGCGCCACGCCTTCTTGCCGGCGTGAACGTGCCGGGCGTCGGCATCTCGATTCCCCTCGAGGAAGCCAGCGTGCCCCAGTACCGCGATGTGCTGGACACGATGCGGGACGTGGCCACCCAACCCGGACGCGGCACGACGGGGGAATGGCCGCTGCTGCCCGAGACGGTCTTCGGCCGACGCTGAGGCGTCTCGTTCCCGGGGGTATGGGCCCCATGTCCCCGACGCTTGCTTGAGGCGCACGCCGTGATTCCGAAGTCCCTCCGGCTTGTGTTGGCCGGTCTCCTTTGGCTGGCCAACACCACTCCCGCACGGGCGTGCGGCGGTTTCTTCTGCACGCGCGTGCCCGTCGACCAGGCGGGAGAGCGGGTGGTCTTCGCGGTGGATGGCGATGAGGTCACGGCCATCGTGCAAGTCCAGTACCAGGGGCCCGCGGAGGAGTTCGCCTGGGTCATCCCCGTGCCGGTGGAGCCCAAGGTGGGTGTCGGCAGCGAAGCCCTCTTCGCCCGACTGGGCACGGCCACGCGCCCGACGTACCAGCTCGAGGTCGCGACCACTGGCTCCTGCAAGGTCGCCTCCCGTGGCTTCTTCGGATTCGGAGATGCGAACGTGTCAGCCGCTCCCGCGCCCAAGCTGGCCATGGAAGCCGCCACCGGCGTCACGGTCGTCGCCCAGACAGCAGTCGGCCCCTATGAAACCGTCACCCTCAGATCCGACGATCCCGAGGCCCTCGCCACGTGGTTGCGGACCAACGGCTACCAGATTCCCGAGACCCTTGATCCGCTGCTCGCGCCCTACATCCGCAGCCGCCATCTTTTCGTGGCGCTTCGCCTCAAGAAGGACCGCAGCACGGGCGACCTGCAACCCATCACCCTCAAGATGAGGGAGACGTACCCCTGCGTGCCCATCCGACTTACGGCCGTGGCCGCCACCCCCAATATGCCGATTACCTTGTGGGTCTTCGGAGAGGGGCGCGCCATCCCCCGGAATTACCGGCACGTCCACCTCAACGAAGCCCTCATCGACTGGCAGGGTGCCTCTTCGATGGCGAACACGATGCCTCAGGCCCCCTTTGCGGCCCCGGCACCCAACTATGATGCCGTCGTCAGCCAGGCCATTGCCGAGGCGGGGGGCAACGGCTGGATCACCGAGAAGGCCGGCCCCACGGCCAATCTGGGCGTCGACGCCGACCCCGGCGTCGACAAGGCCCGCCTCCTGACCCTGCCGGGCCCCCGGGACCTTGCGTTCGCGCTTGCGCGCGTCGGCCTGCCGGGCTCTGCGCTGCAAGGCCTCCTGCGACGCCACCTGCCCCTGCCCGGGGAACTCGCGGCGGCGGGTTGGACCGAGGATCGCTACTGGGCCTGGTACGGTTTCGTCACGTCGGGCAATGGCGTGACGGTCGCCCCTGCCGGCTTCGGCGTGCCGGAGGTGTCCGGTGGCCAGGAACCCGCAGCCGTGCCCCCGGGATTCTCGACCGCCGCCTTCGTTGCCGATCTTGATGAGACCTACATCACGCCCATGCGGGACGCGGCGACGCTGATCCGCCGCAATCCGACGATGACGCGGTTCTACACGACGATGTCCCCGGAGCAGATGACGGAAGACCCCACGTTCACCTTCCACCCCGGCATGGCGGGCGTGGCGTCGGACCATCTGGCGAAAGGGGAACGCCTCTGTTCGGACCAGATCACCTTTGACGAGGCGCCCATCCGGGTCACGCTGGCCAACGGGCAAGTCTTCACCCTGACGAGTGCCCGACGCGTCGTGCCCTTGGGAACCATGCCGGCCGCAGCCCGGATCGAACGCCTCTTCGAGGATCGTGATGCCGAGATCGTCGTGGACAACCTTGCACGAATCGCAGAGTCCCTCAAGACCATTGCCGGCGTCGTGCAAAGCCAGCCGGGCTGCGGCTGCAGCAATCCGGTGCAGACGGCAGGCATGCCCGATGCCGGCCGGGGCGAGGCCATGCTGCTCGCCGGCGTATGGGGAGGGCTTGCCGTCTGGCGGTGGCGTCGTCGTCGGGACGATCAAGACGCGTAACCGGCCAACGGACGCTGGTCACGCCGGACGAGGCCGGCCCGGTTGCCTGGCGGCATCCTTGAGAGGTGTCCGGTGCGTGCCTTCGCGCGCCGAACCACCCCAAGGCCCCAACCAACCAGGAGGAATTCCATGGCAGTCGACCGACTCATGGCCGTCAAGCAGCACACCGCCGTATCCGAGGGGCTCTGCAAGCTTCTCGCCGACACCTACACCCTGCAGATGAAGACCCAGTACTTCCACTGGAATGTCACCGGGGCCCAGTTCGACACCCTTCACCGGCTCTTCGAGCGGCAGTACGAGAAGCTGTTCGCGGCCTGCGACGATCTGGCCGAGCGCATCCGCGCCCTGGGCCATGTCGCACCGTCCGGCTACAGCGAGTACGGTCGCCAGACCCGCATCGAGGAGCCCAATGGCAGCGTGCCTTCCGCGCACGACATGCTGGGCCAGTTGCTCAAGGACCACGAGGTCCTCGAGAAGGAAGCCCGCGCCATGCTGGACATCTGCCGCACGGCCAAGGACCCCGTCACCGAGGACCTGGCGATCGAGCGGATGGAAGCCCATGACCGCATGGCGTGGCAGCTGCGCAGCCTCGTCGAGGGCGAGCAGGCCTCGCGCGGCTGAGGATGGCACGGCCACCCCGGACAAGGTCGTCCGGGGTGGCCCCCCGAGGGGTAAGATCGCATCTAGCCACGCTCCGGAAAGGGCTGAATCATGCGCCAACCTCTCGCAACCCTGCTTGCACTCGGGATGCTCGTGTCTGGCACCCTGCCTGCCCGGGCGGCAGAGGACAGCCCGATGGCCACGCGTCCGCAGCAAGGACCGGATGCCATCGCGCGCACACTCCAGCGCCTGGGCTACAAATACCGCCAGGATGAGGATGGCGACTACACGCTGATCTTCGAGACCGAGAACAAGCGGAGCCAGATGGTCTGGATCAACGGGACGACCGAGACGTATGGCCCCTACGACATCATCGAGATCTGGTCGCCAGCCTATCGCTTCAAGGGGACCCTGGACAAGGCCGAATCCTACCTCGAGGCGAGTCAGGCCAAGAAACTGGGTGCGTGGCAGATCGCCCGGAACCCCGACGGCGAAGGCATCTTGATGTTCGTGGCGAAACTTACGGCCCCTGCCACGGAGGCGGGTCTCGACGCCGCCATCCATCTGGTCATCGACGTGGCCGACCGGATGGAAGCCCAGTTGACAGACGGAGGCGATGCGCTGTGATTCCTTGCATCCGGTTCCGGACCGCAGCAGTCCTGGCGACGGGCCTGGCCCTGGTGGCCCCGCCTGCAGAAGCGCTGCAACTCAAGGTACGTTTCGGCGGCAGTCCGACACCTCGCGACGCCAGCCAACCGGTCAATCTGGAGCTTACGGTGACCGATGATGAAGGCGGCGTGCCCTCCATCCTGCTGCCTCATCACGAGAAGACGATGCACCTCGTGGCCGTACCCGAAGACTTGTCGGAGATGGTCCATATCCATCCCGTCGATCAGGGCAAGGGCCGCTTCAGGCTGCCCATCCGTGACAAGCGCCATCTGGATGATCCCGACAACAGCCAGGCCGTCGCGGCATTCGCACGCCCCGGTCGCTGGTGGCTGTTTGCCGAAGTCTCGGACTTTCCGGACCAGACCGTCCTCCTGCAAGAGGACATCGTGGTCCCGGGCCGGCCGAAATCCAAGCCGATGCCCGAACCGCTGACCTGGGCCGGGGACGTCGCCACGACCTCCGTTGCACTCGGCCAGACCGGCGCCACCGCGACGTGGACCCGAAACCGGCACCCGGACGGTTCGCTCTTGCTGACGTGCCGGCTGACGGACGCGACAGGCGAGGAGGCCGGTGGCTTCCTGCCCTGGCTCGGCATGACGGCGCACGGCGTGCTTGTCGGCAAGGGCCCGGACGGCCCGATCTTCCGGCACCTGCATCCGGAAGGCGGCATGATTCACGGAGCTGGCGGCCAAGGGGGCATGAACCATGGCGCCATGACCATGGAACCTGGTGCGCACCACGGCGGCCATCACGAGGCTCAGGTGCAGACCTATCCGGGCAAGTGGACCTTCGTGCTGGGCGCGGACGATGCCGTACCCGGAGGCATCTACAGGTTCTGGCTGCAGACACGCGTCGAGGGTGGTGTCCGGACCTTGCCCTTCACGTTGAGGCTCTGATGGCGGTGGCGCCTGCCGAGGCCGCGAGGACCACCGACAAGGCAGCCAACTGTAGCCACAGCAGGAAGGCCACCACGCCGCTCAGGCTGCCGTAGACCGCGTTCAGGCTTGAGAACTCGAGCAGGTACCACTGCAGGCCTGCGGACAAAGGCAACCAGAGACCGAGGGTGATGAGCGCCGTCACCATGGCGTCACGCCAGGGAATCGTTCGATGAGGCAAATACCTGAAGAGCAGGACGAGGCCCAGGACCATGGCGAGGAACGGCAGGGTCGCCGGCAGTTGATCCCAGGCGCGCGCCACCTGCTGGACCCATCCATCGGCGGCGATGCCGAGGCTTCGGAGGCGGGCGGCTGGCGCCATGTGGGCCATGCGGCGCGGCAGGTCGGACAGCCCGAGGCGCAACAGAATCTCGGCCAGGGCAAGGGCAAGGGTCGCGGCCGCGAACACCAGAGCACGGAGTTCACCCGTCACGACCGCCCAAGGTCCCGTTGGCCGCTGGAAGCCATGTACGGCATCGAGCGCCGTCTGCAGGGATGAGAACAGCCCTCGTCCTGACCAGATGAGCAGGGAGACCGCGAAGAAGCCGAGCGCCCCCCTCGCCTCGACCACCTCGCCGATGGTGTCCGCAAGGAAGGTTCGCTGCGCCGGCATGAGACCGGCCGAGGCCCTCGCGACCAGGTCCCGCGCCTCGCTCGGATCCAGAAGATGACCGGCCATCGCCAGCAAGCCCAGGACCAGCGGGAACACGGCAAGCGCCGCATAGAACGCGATGGCCGCGGCAAGCATCCCACCCCGAACGGCGCCGTAACGGTCGGAGACCATGTCGCCCCACTGCCAGAGCCGCGTCGCGAGGACGCGGACACTGTTCCAGGCTTGCCCCACGGTACTCGGGATTCCCGCCCTGTCGCCGGGCCTCAGGCCCGGGACAGCTTGGCCCACGTGTCCCGAAGGCCGACGGTACGGTTGTAGACGGGGCGATCGGGCCCGCTGTCGGGGTCGATGCAGAAATAGCCCTGCCGCAGGAACTGGACGCAGGTGCCCGCGGCCAGCTCAGCTGCGGCCGGCTCCAGGACCGCCTCGACGACCTTGAGGGAGTCGGGATTGATCGCGTCGGCCAGTTCCTCGCCGTCGTCAAGGCCATGGGGCTTGGCGAAGAGGTGGTCGTAGAGGCGCACCTCGCCGGACACGCCGTGGGCCACCGAGACCCAGTGCGATGTCCCCCGGACGACCCGGCCATCCGGCGTGCCACCGCCGCGGGACTCGGGATCATAGGTGCAACGCAACTCGGTGATGGCACCCGTGGCGTCCTTCACCACTTCACGGCACGTGATGTAGTAGGCGTGCTTCAGGCGAATCTCGCGTCCTGGTGCCAGCCGGAACCACTTCGGGGGGGGATTCTCGGTGAAGTCCTCGCGCTCGAGCCATATCTCGCGTCCGAAGGGCACCATGCGCGTCCCGTCGGCAGCATTTTCGGGGTTGTTCTCGGCCTCGAACCACTCGACCTGGTCCTGGGGATAGTTCTCGATGACGACACGCACCGGGTCGAGGACGGCCATGACCCGGCGCGCATTGGCATTGAGGTCCTGCCGGACGAAGTGCTCGAGGTGCTCGTAGTGCACGAGGCTGTTGGCCTTGGAGACGCCGATGGATTCGCAGAAGGCGCGCACGGCGGATGCAGAGTAACCGCGTCGGCGAATACCGGAGAGCGTCGGCATGCGGGGATCATCCCAACCCCGAACGTGCCCGTCCTGCACCAACTGCAGCAGTTTCCGCTTGCTCATCATGACGTGCGTCATGTTGAGGCGGGCAAACTCGATCTGCCGCGGATGCGCAGGAACCGGCAGGTGCTCCAGGAACCAGTCGTAGAGGGGGCGATGATCCTCGAACTCGAGCGTGCAAATCGAATGCGTGATGCGCTCCAAGGCGTCGGAGACGCAGTGCGCATAGTCGTACATCGGGTAGACGACGTATTGATCACCCGTCCGGTGGTGGTGGGCCCGCTTGATCCGGTACATGGCCGGGTCCCGCATGTTGAGGTTGGGTGACGCCATGTCGATGCGGGCACGCAGCGTGCAGGCCCCTTCCTCATACTCACCGGCCACCATGCGTGCGAACCTGTCGAGGTTCTCGGATACGGAACGCCCACGGAAGGGACTCTCGCGCCCCGGTTCAGTAGGTGTGCCACGGTAGGCGCGCATTTCATCCGGCGTCAGGTCGCAAACATAGGCCAGGCCTTCCCGGATCAGGTGGCAGGCATAGTCGAGCATCTGTCCGAAGTAGTCCGATGCGTAGTAGAGATGTCCGCCCCAATCGAAACCCAGCCAACGGACGTCCCGTTGGATGGCGTCGACATATTCCTGTTCTTCCTTGGCAGGGTTGGTGTCATCGAAACGCAGGTGGCACACGCCACCGAACTCACCCGAGATGCCGAAGTTCAGGCAAATCGACTTGGCATGGCCCAAGTGCAAGTAGCCGTTGGGCTCTGGCGGAAACCGCGTCGCCACCCGCCCCTCATGCTTGCCGGACGCGCCGTCGTCCACCACGATCTGGCGCACGAAGTCGCGGCTTGATGCGGGGCCATCGGCCGCGGCCAACGAACCGGCTTCCTGAGTCATGACTGCTGTCCCCCGGCCTATGGCTTGCCTTCGGGCTGCGTGGCGGGCAAGAGTTCGAGGATCGTGCCGCAAGCCACCCGAGGCCCCGCATTGCCCGCAGGATCGGTCTTCCCGTCGTCCGGCCCGGCATGGATGACGAGCGACGTGCCGTCCCCATCGAGGAGGGCCCGATCACCTTCCAACAGCGTCACGCCCGGCACCGTGACGACGATGCTTCCGGTCCCGCCCGCACCAATCTCGAGGTTGGGCAGGTCGCCGACGTGCGCGCCGCGGGGGTTCAAGTGGCCGTGCTCGCGGCTGTCCGGGTTGAGATGGCCTCCAGCCGAGAGAAAGTCCGGAGGCAGGCACTGGCCGACCTTGTGCAGATGAAAGCCGTGAAGGCCGGGCTTCAGGCCTTGGACCTCGAGCCGGATCTCGACACCCGCCCCGTACTCGCGGAAGACGGCACGCCCGATTTCACGATTGTCGGGGGAGCGCAGGGGTGCCTCGGCAATCGCCTTGACATCGCTGCAACCCACGAGGGTGACAAGAGCCGTCACCCCCACGAAACCGGCAAAACCCAGCCCAGCTTGCGCCATCGGACACCTCCAGCAGGGCTTCATCGTAGCACGGGGCGTCCGCCGGGCCACCAGTTCCAGCGGCCCGCCAAGCGCATGAAGGCCGGCATCAGCAGGACCCGGACGAGCGTTGCATCAAGCAGGACGGCAACCGCCAACCCCAGGCCGATCATCTTGACGATGGCGACCTCGGCCCAGGCAAAGCACCCGAAGACAACCACCATGATGGCTGCGGCGCTTGTAATCAACCCACCGGTGGCCGCCAGGCCCTCCGCCACGGCGAGGCCATTGTCCCCATGCGTTGCGAACGACTCGCGGATCCGGCTCAGCAGGAAGACCTCGTAGTCCATGGACAATCCGAAGGTGATGCAAAAGATGATGATCGGGATGGTACGGGGAATGGCCTGCAAAGGTTCATTCATGCCGATAAGTCCGAGGCCGATGCCCTGCTGGAAGACGGCGACCAGCACCCCATAGGCGGCACCGACCGCGAGCAGGTTCATCACGATGGCCTTGATGGGCACGAGGACGGACCGGAAAGCCAGGCCGAGCACCACGAGCGTCACGCCCAGGACCAAGACCAGTGCCTTGCGGAACGCGATGCTCATGTTGCTGTCGAAGTCGTTGTAGTACTGAGGCTCGCCACCGACCAGCACCCGGAAAGATGCCCCTGGCGTGACCCTCGCCAGGTCGCGACTCAGTGCCTGTGCTCCCTCGAGACTGAGCGCCTGAGTCGGAATCAGTTGGAAAAGCAACGCACGACCGTCCTTGCTGACGAAAGCCTCCCTGACTTCGGGAAGGCGTGCGAGCGTCCGCTCAGGATTGCGATAGAGCAGCATGACTTCCGGCAGGCCAAGGCCCTTGCGCAGGGTCATGGGGGAGAGCACGTCGGCGACGCCCCCGCGCGCCACGAGGGCACGCGCGTAGGCGTGCAACGCGGGCAAGTGTCCGACCCACAGCGCCGGCTTGCCGTCCGTGGCCTCGACCACGATCTGGATGGGCAGCATGGCATTTCGAGGGCCCATGCCTTCCAGCAGGTCGATACCCTGTCGGCTTTCCATCGCCTCGGGCAGCCAGCGCGTACTGCCAAAGCCGAGCTTCATGGCAGACAAGGGCCAGATCAAGGCAGCCATGACCGCGAGGGCCAGCGCGAGCGTCCGCCACGGGCGCGCGAGCACGGCCTCGGTCAACCGGAACCAAGCGCGCCGCACGGAAGCACGACCCTCGGCCGGCACCAGGCGGCGGGGCCAGTCGATCCGGTTCCCGAGCGCGGCCAGCAGCAGGGGAACGAGCGTCAAGGTGACCACAGCCGAGACGACGACAATGAGCATGCCGCCCACGGCGATGCTGCGCAACTCGACCATGGGCGAGAACCAGAGCCCACCCAAGGCCACGATGACCGCCAAGGCGGAGACGAGGATGGCAGGCCCCGTGCGGGTCAAGGTCCAGACTGCAGCCTCGTCCGCCGGCCGGTTGCCGATGGCCTCGCGGAACCGGCTGACCATCAGCAGGCTGTAGTCGATGCCGACGGCCAGGCCCATCATCGTGACGATGTTCTGCAACATCGACGAGAGCGTCATGAACTGGGCAGCCACCCACGCGAGTCCGAGGGCCAGGGACGTACCGACAAGGGCGATGGCCAAGGGAATCCCCGTCGCGGCGATGGATCCGAAGGCAAGCAGCAGGATCAAGGCCGTCAGCGGCAGGGCCCGGATCTCGCCGACTTCGGCATCTCTGGCGCTGTGATGATCGATGTCATGGAGCATCGTGGCACGCCCTGTCAGGACCAGGCGGCTGCCCGGCACGGCGCGGGCAAGGCGCCGGGACAGCGGCTTCAGGCGCTCGCGGACCTTGGGAATCAGTTGTTGCTCGGCCTTGCTGTCCGTCACGCGAAAGCCGACCATCCACAGGCTGGTCTGGCGGTCGGGGGACAGGAAGCGGGCATCGTTGCGGTCCTGCCAGCCCGTCACGCGCCACACGCCGGGCAACGCGCCCAATGCGGCGGGAACCTCGTCCCGGATGGCCCGAATGACGGGATCGTCGATCTCCCGGCCAGGCGTGTGCATCACCACCAGGCCGTGCCGGGCATAGGGAGAGGCGAATCGATCCCGCAGCAGGTTTTCGACGGCCTCCGAGTCACTTCCCGGGATGGCCATAGAGCCTTGGAACAAGGCACCGGGCAATCGGACCGCACCAAGGGCACCCAGCAGGATGGCCACGAACCAGAGACCCAGCACCCACTTGCGACGCGCCAGCAGGCCCCGGCCGACACGTTCGGCAAGAGGCTGCAGCGAAGATTCAAACATCAGGCCCTCCGGCGGCTCGCGCCCCATGATAGCCGCCGGCAGGGTCAGGGCCGGAAGTGGTCGGGGGGCATGGCCCCGTCGACGGTCCCCTCGAGCACATCGAGGCGGTAGACGACCTTGTCGCCCTCGTACATCTCGCGGACGCGGGGCAGGCCATCGACGTCATCCAGCCAGAAGACCTGATGCGAGATGCCGCGCGGGCTGCCGGGGCCGTCGAGCCACAGGCCCGTGACCGACCGTTGCTGCCATCGTCCCGGCGGCAGCAGGCCGAGTCGGCACTCGGGCCGCTCCATCTGCTCGAACACCCGGGTGATGGCGAGGGAACGGTTGTCATCCCCACGAAGGTCCACGAGGCGCGGGTCCTGAAGAGGCAGCGTGATCGACAGCGGAAACTCGAAGAATCGCGTGCGCACGTGTACGTCGTCCTCGCCGAACCAGACGATGCGCGTGCCCTCCGCACTGCGGGGCCGATCGGCAGAGAGGATGGTGTAAGCCGTCCGATCCGGCTTCTCGAGCGCGAGGTCCAGCACCATCTGGGCCGTCTCCTCGCCCTTGCGGACCTTGACCCGGACCTTGCCGCGAAAGCGTTTCGCACGGGCGACCAGTTCCAGGAAACGACGCACCACCGGGTGGGTCCGTGCCGAGGCCGTCGGAGCCGCCTCGAGCAGGGCCGGGGGCTGAGGGACACCAGCCCGCAACTCACCAGCGGGGGAGGGCGCGCCCAACGCAGACAGCAGCAGGAAAGACAGAAGTGGCACGCCTACCTCAAGTAAACGGGATTGGTCAACGCCGTCATCGACCACCAACGATCAGGATGCTTGCGCAGTTCGACGCGCAGGAAGCCCTCATCGGAGGTCCGGGCGGCCACGTCGAGCAGCAGTTCGGCGTCGGCCTGTTCCAACCGGCGCCGCGTCAGCACGCCACGCTTGCTGATCAGCAGGGCCGTCAGACCCTTGCCCCCCTGAACCCGAATCCGGACCTTGAGCCTCGCAAGCCGGCCCGACAGAGGCAGGTCATCCCCTTGCAGGGCCTCGAAGTGCCCATCGCCGTCGGCATCGACCTCGAGGACGGGACGCGCTGCCCTTGCCGAAGCGAGGACCGAGACATGGCCGCGCCGGATGGCGGCCTGCATGGCGGCGGAGTCACGCCGGGCAGCCAGGACCATGTTGGTCGGCTTGTCGATCTCGTCATAGAAGTGGCCGTGATTGTCCGTGCCCCCGAAGGCCGTCAGGCGCTGGCCGCGTGCCAAGGCCTTGTTCCACCAGGCCAAGGCCTCGTTGTTGTGGATGACGGGGCTGACAAGCGCCCACCAGTGGTTCCACACCTCGACGGCGTGCGCCCGCGGGTCGGGGTCGGGCTGAAGCCATTGATTGTTGCGTGCGAACGGGTGGTTGATGACGATGGTGGCCTTGCGTTCGGTCGCCTCGGTCAGCATCTGGTCGAGGCTGAAGTGGGTCTCGATGGGCTGATCGCCCTCGAGGCCCAACAGACAGGCGTGTCCAAGAACCGTCTCGCCCTGCTCGCGCAACGCGCCCCACTCCATGCCCCGGATCATCACGAGATCGCCCGGATTTTGGAACTCGGGCGACTGGGTTCCCTTCATCGTGTTGTGATCCGTCAGGCTCATCGCATCCAGACCCGCGTTCCGCGCGGCCTGCATCATGGTCGTCAGGGTCTTGCGACCGTCGAGATAGCCACTGTGGTTGTGGTTGGTCATCAGCAGCCACTGACCGAGGTGGGCATCCGGGACGGCAGGCCGTGCCGACGCGGGCACATCCCCTTGGCCATCCATCATCGCCATCGCCGCGGTGTCGCGGGGACCGTCCTCGTGGGCGCGCGGCGCAAGGGAGCGAGGCTGGTCGGAAGGCGAGCCGCCGCCGCAACCCGCGACAAGAGCCGCCAGCAAGAAGCGGCGGACGCGGATGCGGGGGGAGAGCGACGGCATGACCTATCCCCTTATCGCTGGGTTAAGGCTTGGTCTTGCGCGGTTGGGCAAGGTTTCTCCGGGGCAGCAGCGTACCGATGTTCCCGGCCTGACTCAGAATAACGATCTCGCCAGCCCCATCCTCGGCGAGGGCGGTGATGCGGCCGGGCGATCCGGCCAACCAGGGCGTCGCATCCTCGGCCTCGACGATCCGGCCGCCAGCTTGCGTCAGGACGTGCAGGAACCCCGAGCAGTAATCGCTGAAGAGATAGCGGCCCTGCAACCAGGGGAGAGCCTTGCCACGGTACAGGACCCCGCCGGAGACGCTGCAGCCGGCCTCGTGGCCGTACTCCCACGTCGGCCTCACGAAGGAGGGATCGTCGCAGGGCCGTCGGAAGCCCAGGCAATGGCCGCGCCCCTCGACCCGGGACCAGCCGAAGTTGCTGCCCTGCAGGACGGCGAACGGGACGCGGTTGACCTCTTCCCAGCGGTTCTGGCCCACGTCGGCAACCCAGCAGTCGCCGTTCCGCCTGTCGAACACGAAGGACCAAGGGTTCCGCAGGCCGCTGGCCACGATCGTCGGCCTCGCTTCCGGAGCATCGACGTCCAGGGCCAACAGCTTGCCCAACAGGGACTGGGGGGCCTGCGCGGTACCCAGCGGGTCATAGGCACCACCGCCATCGCCCATCCCGATGTAGAGCCGCCCATCGGGCCCGAAGGCCAAGTGACCACCGTTGTGGTTGGGAAAGGGCTGACGAACCTTGAGCAGCGTGCGTCGCCCGCGCACGACAGGCATGCCCTCGGCCGTGGCCAGCCATGCCGTCGGGCGATCGAGACGCCAGGCGGTGATCACCGTATGGCCTTCGGGGTCCGTCTGGTTGGTAAAGAACCTACCGTTGCGCAAGAAGCCAGGATGGAAAGCCAGACCAAGCAGGCCTTGCTCGGCGCCCGCGCTGACATCCCCACGAAGGTCCAGAACGGGTCGCGTAGCCAGGCGACCGGCGCCGAGCGCCCGGACTTGCCCTTCCTTCTCGACGACCCAACCCTCACCGGCTTCGCCACCGATGGGCGCGGCAAAGGCAACCGGCTGACCTGCGGCCGGGCCCAGCCAAGTCACGGAGGCACGGGCCAGACCATCACGGTCCATGGGCCGCAGCGGGGGTAGTTCGGAACCGGTGGCAGGGCCGGCAGCAATCACGGCAGCCGAGAGCAGGGCGACAGCCCAGTCAAAGGCCGTCCGAGGCGTCGCACGACCAGACTTCTCAGGCTGCATGGCGCACCGTCACCGCGTGGTTTCCCCGGATGCGAAGGCTCAGGAAAGGCAGGGCCGGCAGCCCCATCGCGAGGGCCGAGACCCAGAACATCGCGTCAGGCCGCTGTTGCTGCAACCACGGGAAGAACCAGGCACCAATCACCACGCCGCCGGTGACACAAGCGCCCAGCCCCCCGAGGACTCGGCCCCGCATGGGGGTGGGTGTCGCCTGCACGGCGAGCACCTGCTGGGCAGGCATGGACCACGCAAAGCCGATGCCCTCGGCAACGCAGGCCACGAGCGGCACCACCGCCCCGGGCCAATGCGGGTAGGAGGCGACGGCAACGGCCTGCAGGAGGGAACCTGCGGCAAGCGGCAGGCAAGGGCCGACGCGATCGAGATGACGCCCCACGCGCACCGCCAGCAGCACGGGTGGCAGCGCGAAGATGGCCCACGAGGCGCTGATCAGCCAGCTTGTCGCACCCCGCGCCAGCATAAAGTCTGCCCACGTGGCCTCGTACATGCCCACCACCAGGCCCCCACCGAGGGCGCGAATCGCCAGCAAGCCCAGCAGGTCCGCCTGCAGGCGCGGCTCCTCGCCGGAAGGTGCAGCCTCCCCGAAGTCCCGGACCGCGACTGCGGCGCCTTCGGAGCGGACGGCAGCCGCACGCCATGCTAGGAATACGGAGGCCAGGGCAATGGCAAACGCCGCAGCAAACGCCCCGCGCGGTCCCATCACGAGAAAGGGCATGCCCAGGGCCGGACCCAGCGCATAACCCGCACTCTGCGCCCCCGTCAGCCGCGCGACCCGGCTCCCGCGGGCATGAACGGGCGCCTGCTCGGCTGCCAGGGCGAGGGCAGCCGTCGTCGCAAGGGCGGCCGCCACGCCCTCGAGCGCACGAAGGGGCACCAGGCCTTCCAGCCCACCGACTCCCAGAAGCAACAGGCCGGCGACGAGCGCATGGAGGACAAGGCCCGTGACGAGCACGGGGCGCCGGCCCAGTCTGTCGGCAAGCCAGCCACCCGGGACGTGGGTCAGGAGGCCTGCGACCATCGCGGCCGTGACCATCGCGCTGATGACGACCGCATCACCGCCCGACTGGCGCGCAACCAGGGGCAGCACGGGCAGCGCCGCGTGGACGGCAGCAGCCTGACCGCAGGCGACGAGGTCGAGGCCGTCAAGGCCCAGCCTCCGCCACGCCCCGCGCAGGGCGCCCAATCAGGGTTGCCGGGGCAACCCGATGGTCGGATCACCGGACGGTGCGACCGACGGAACAGGGGCCGGAGCAGGTGTCGCGACGGGCTTGCCCGGTTGGGCGGCAGGCGGTTCGGTTCGCACCACCTGTTCGCGATAGCGGGCCATGAACCGCTCGTACTCCTGATTCGGCCGCAGGATGATCCATTGCCAGACCGTACGGGCATCGAGGATGCCGTTGGCATTGACGTCAAAAGTCCGGATATGACCGTCCATCTCGCTGCGCGTGACTTTCATGTCCTGATCCCGGTCCGCGTGGTAGAACAGGTCGCGCAAGGTGTAGACGGTGGTGCCGCCCGACGCGCCACCATCGCGCCTGAATCGTTCGTCCCGATGGAAGATGCCGCGCCAGAAACCATCGGGCTTCTCGAGTTCGATCACGCCGTTGCGGTTATGATCATAGTTGTCGAAGATCTCGTTGAGCAGGGCCTCGATGTGGGTCGGCCGGAACATGCCTTGGGCCTGGACCTCACCCGAAGGGGCCTGGACGGCCGCCGGGCGCGCGCCAGGAGCCGTGACAGCAGGCGTGGCAGATGGCGACTGGCCACAGGCGGCAACGACAGCAAGCGCGGATGCGGCCACGACGACACGAGCAAAAGTACGCACGGGAACCTTCCGGGGACAGCGGGCAATACGAGAATGATCTGCAAGGGTTGTCGGAACCGCCGGACGCTTGCTGACCGCCCCGGTATCTATTTTAAACGTTTCTTAGGGCAACCATGGTGCCGCCTTAGGGTGCGAGGCTCCGGACAGGCAACAGGACCAGCGCCGAGGTCGTCCCGACGGCGACCATCCGGTCCTCCTCGACGAAGGCAACCGGACCCGACAGCGCTTCGACCCGATGGATGGCCAGCAGGCTGCGGTGAGCAAGATCGTGCACGCGAACCTCGCCCGAGTCCCACACCGTCGCCAACCAGTCGCCGCCCCTGCCGAAGGCGGCATCGACGGGCTCCCCGTTCCCGCGCAGGCGCCACTCCGGATCGCCGCCCAGCGGTCCGTAGCCCCGGGCTTCACCTGCCTGGCCGAGGACCCACCAGCCGGACACCGGTTCGATGGCGAGCGGACGCCAGTCAGGCGCAAAGTCCCCGGAAACGGGTGTCCGGCCCTGCTCCGGCCGAAGCCAACGCAAGCTCCCGGGTCCCAGCAACCAGGCCGCCGGGCCATCGGCAAGCAGGCGCCAGACCATGCGCGCAAGACCGGGAGCGGGCTGCTGGCGGAACCGGACAGGCAGGCCGGCCTCATCGAGGGCCATCACCTGGAGCCAGCCGGAGGCTGCAGCGGCAGCCAGCCAGGGCCGGCCGGGCACGAACTGCACGGCCGTGATCGGGGCGGCGGCCACTTCCCTGCCCTCGCCGACGACCTGCCCCCCGACCACACGCATGAGCCCGACGACGCCGTCCGCGCGCCCATAAGCCACGCGTACCGCCACGGGCTCCGCGTCGATGGCCGTGATGGCAAGCCCGGCCTCATCGCGTCCGATGTGTGCAAGGGACCAGCCCGTCTCCCGGGAGAGGACCTTGAAGGAGCCGTCGCCGGTCCCGAGATAAGGCGGATAAGGTGCCATCCCGCGCTGGAGGGCCGTCACCCCCCCGGGCACCGGCAAGTCCCGGGGCATCGCGGGCTGCGGCCGCGCACGGGGGGTCCCGAGAGCCCAGAGGACCAAGAGTGAGGGGGCCTCCCAAGCCAGCGCCTCGGCCACCAGCATCGGATCTTCCGTCACGTGCTCGGCGAGCATCCACGGGCGCGTGGCAGCCAGCAGGCGATAGGCCAGAAGGCTGTCCCCAGCCTTGCGTGCCGCGGCCACGGGGTCATCGCCAAGGGCGACGGACGCCGCGGTATCTGCGTTGCGACGCCGTGCCCGTTCACGCAACGCCCGGGCACGGTGTTCGAGCGGGGTCCCCCCGGGCCGCACGACCGCCGCCCCGAGGGTAGCGTCCGCATCGGCTGCGGCAACAAGGGGCCTCGATTCTGTCTCGTCCCCATCGGTCGCGGGCATGACGGCTTCCAGAAGGCGAGCCAGGTGCGGAGGACATTCCGCTTGACGCAAGACGCTTGCCGGCGGCAGCGACCAACCCCGCGCTCTCGGCCCCAGCAGCAACCGCCGAAGCAAGCGGGGCCAGGTCAGGACAGCCACCGACAGCGGCGCGGCTGCGACTACGAGGACGGACTCGGCCGGCCATTGCAGGATCCAGGCGCCGCCGGCCGTCGACAGCGCCCAGAGTGTTGCCGCGGCGGCCAATGTCGTTCGAGGTCCGGCAGGCAGGCCGACGGCGGCCAGCAAGCCGACGGGCGCGCCCAGCAACCAAGTCGACAGGAGGCCGAGGCGACCCGGCAGGCCCGCCGGCAGGACAACCCACAGCACCAGGGTGGCGGCAGGCGCCATGGCGAGCCAGACGACAAACGCGGCGCGTCCCCACCGGGTGGCACCCTCGGCAATCAGGGGGACGGCCGCCCGTTCCCGATCCAGCCAGCCAGACATGGCCGAAGCATGCCATGGTTCGGGTACGCCATGGCCATGGATGGCCGCTGCAACGTCTGTCCCCGGCGCTGCGACCTTGGCCGGGGGCCATCCTTTTGCGGGGGCTGGGAGCTTGCCCCGGACGGTCCCCGCAGCCGCCTCGCCGGCCGAGTCGCATCGTGGTCGATCGACCCCATCGAGAAGAAGCCCGTCTGGTACTACCGGTCGGGAACACGGGTCCTTTCCCTGGGCACCTGGGGATGTACCCTGCGCTGCCGGCATTGCCTTAATGCGGATCTCGCGTGGACTCGGGGGCCAGGAGGTGGCGAGGCACCATGGACGCCCGAGGACGTGGTTCGTCTGGCTCGGGAACACGACTGCGCCGGCATCGCGTGGACCACGACCGAGGCCGCACCCTGGTGGACCTTCGTGGTGGAGACCAGCCGGGCGATGCGCGAGGCGGGCGGCTACACCGTGCTCGTGACCAACGGGTTCTACACGGCGGAGGCACTTGCCGACCTGTTGCCGTGGCTCGACGTCTGGCGCGTCGACCTCAAGGCGTGGGATGAAGATGCCTACCGGACGCTGATGGGGACGGACCCCGGGTTGCAACCCGCAGCCACGGCGAGGGAAAGGACCCTCCAGGCCCGGCAGGCCGGAGCGCATGTCGAGATCGTCACGTGCCTGGTCCCGGGCCACCACGACACGATCGAGCCCCTGACCCCGCTCGCGGACTGGATTCACGACGCCCTCGGGCCCGATACCCCATGGCACTTGCTGCGGTTCCATCCGCAGCATCTGATGCGCCATACTCCGCCGTTCGGGGCCGGGACAGCACGGCACCTCGCGTCGGCCCTGGGCACGCGGGGCCTGACGAGGGTGCATGTCGGAGGCGAAGCGACCAAGAATGGCCCGGCCACCTCGAACGGGCTCAGAGCCTACGATTGGCAAGGTCCGGACGGCAGGTTCCTGAGGCTCGTCGCCGACCCGGCCACGGGCAGGCTAAGCTTCGTCGGGGACGAGGACCTGCTGGAACAGGTGCTCGCGTCGTGCAGGGCGGAAGGCCTTGACCTGGCCCTCGAACGATCCGCCCGCTGCGGCTGAACCTACTTCGTGCCGTAGTTCGTCGGATCACCCGCGAGCAACACGGCCAGCAACCCGAGCAACTGGATATCATGCGGCACGAGGGTGGTCTGGACGAGGAAACGACCATGGATGCCCGTGCGGCCTTCGATGACATTACCGAAGCGCTCGAGGTAGACGGTGCGACCATGGGCCGACGCCTCGGCGCCCCACTTGCCGTCGAAGCGGCCGGTGACGGCCTCGCCGCGGGAAGTCCCCGACAAGGTCCAGTCATTCTGGACACGCAGACGGACCGGATGACCGCCGACTGTGCCGCCCGCTTCATCGTAGAAGGTCTCCTCGACCCGGAATCGCGCGCGGCCCCACTGGCCCTCGAGCAGATCCTCGTAGCCGACGGCACGGAGCAGCCACGTGTCGATCTCGCCGGAATAATAGTTGTTGAACTCGCGCTCGGGGGCGATAGCGGGTGCCAGCAAACGCACGGGCCGCGCCACGGCACCGGTGGCCCCGGCTGCCACCACGGAGGAAGCGCCCCGGACGGCGACAGGCGTGCCGGACGGCCCGCCACACGCGGACAACATCACCGACGACAACCCGACGAACAGGCAAGAACGCTGCATCAAAATCCACCAGATATCAAGGCAAGATCAAGGAACGTTTAAATCATAGCAAATACGCGCTCGTGGTGTCGGTCGGCAGACAAGCCCATGGAGGCCAGGGGTCACAACCGCTTCATGCGAACCGTCATCCTCGCTTTCCGGCTGAACGCAGCTCGCGCGCTGCCGATGCTCGCGATGCTGGCCGCCGGCTGCGGAACACCGGGCCAGACGGGCCTTCGTCCCGGCGCGGCCGGGTTGGCTACGGCCTTGGCGGGTAGCGGCCACCAGCCCCAGCAGGTCGAGATTCGGGCCGAACTCACCGCCGAGGGCCACGACATGCTGGCTGCGCAGGAAGGCTGGAGCACCTCGCGGACCCGGACCGACCTCTACTTCGATGCCTTCGACGGCCGCGCGTGGGCCTGGAAGGGTGGACGAACGGCGTGGAAGCTGCGCATCAAGCGCAAGACCAAGAGCAGCGAAATGCAGTTGCGACGACCCTTGAGCCGCGAAGCCGCCCCGTCCGGCGCCCTGCCGCTGAGCGTGAACGTGACGGAGACGTGGGCGGCCACCATGTTCGAGAGTCAGGTCATGGCCCTGTGGGATCCGGGACTCGCGATGCTCGGCATCCTGCAACAGGGTGACGTGCCCACACGCAAGGCCATGACGGACCTCGACAGAGCTTGGCAAGGGCAACTCTGGGCCGGGGCGGATGCGCTCGCCGGCGCACGCAAGGCGCAACCCGGCTTGATCGTCCCGACGCACCGCGCGGACAAGAACGTGCTGGAGCGGACGATGACGTTCGGTCGCGGGTGGAAGGCCGATGTCGTCCTCGGCACGAGCCGGACACAGGATGGCGCGGGCACCGTGACGGTCCGGCACGAGATAGAGGTCGAACCGGGCCGGGACGCCCCCGAAGCTGCGATGGCGATGCAGGATGTCTCGGCCTGGCTGGTTGCTTCGGGCCTCGCGACGAAGCACATCGCGCCGACCCCGGCCGACCCGACCCAGGCGGCAGCCCGGGCCTACGGCCGCGTCGGGGTACCGCGCACCGCCCGGTAGGGCGACCGTGTGCGCTTCCCCCGGTGCGGGCATGATGCAGCACCCCCCAGGAGACGCTGCCGGCCGATGCCCGAAATTCCCGACGGGAAGGATCCCCGACTCGCCCCCTTGCGCGAGGACATTCGTTTCCTCGGCGACTGCCTCGGCGCCATCCTGACGGAGCAGGGAGGAGCCGCCCTTTTCGCCCTGGAAGAGGAGTTGCGCCAGGGCTTCAAGGCATGGCGAGCCGATCCTGCGGCGACGGGGCTGGGCGAACAACTGCGCAGCACCATCGCGGCCCTGGACACCGAGACGGCGGCAGGCGTGCTGAGAGCCTTCACGCTCTACTTCCAGCTGGTCAATCTGGCCGAGCAGCACCACCGCATTCGCCGTCTCCGCGAGCGCGAGAACCGGGCAGGACGCGAACCGTCCCCCGGGTCGCTCGATGCGGCCGTGGCCCGTCTGGCCAGTCAGGGCGTGGCCGCCGGAGCGATTCGGGAGCTTCTGGGCACCTTGCGCATCGAACCGGTCCTTACGGCACACCCCACCGAGGCCTTGCGCCGTACCGTCCTCGAGCACCTGGGCACCCTGGCGGACTTGCTCGACATCCGCGATGGCCATGCCCCCGGGACGCCCGACCGGCAACATGCCGATGCCCGCATCGCGGCCATCATCGAGGGCATGTGGCAGACCGACGAGGTCCACCAGCGGGCACCCACCGTCCAGGACGAAGTCCGCAACGGCCTCTATTACGTGGAGGGCATCCTCTTCGACGCCGTGCCGGCGGTCCTTGCGACCCTCGAGGAGTGCCTTGCGCGGCATTACCCCGGCGAGACCTTCGTGGTGCCCGCCTTCCTGCAGGTGGGCACATGGATCGGCGGCGATCGGGACGGCAACCCGAACGTGACGCCCGAGGCCACCTGGCAGGCGCTCCTCGCGGCCCATCGGGGCATGTTGCAGCGGCACGCCGCCACGGCAGATGCCCTGTCCATTGCCCTGAGCCAGAGCATCCATTGGGTCCGGATCCATCCTGCGCTGCAGGATGCGCTCGAGGCAGATGCCCGCAGGTGGCCCGAGCGGACGGCCGATGCTCGGGAGCGCAATCCGCTCGAACCCTATCGCCAGCGACTGGCCCTCGTGCGCCATCGGCTCGCAGCCACGCGGTCGCGGTGGCCCGAAGCATGGCAGGATGCCGACCGAGCCCCGGCCGGAACCGACGGCTACGCCTCCGCGGCAGCACTGGCGACCGAACTGGACGTCCTTGACCTCAGCCTGCGCAGCCACCGCAGCGATCGGATTGCCAACGACGGTCTCCGCATATGGCGCAGGCAAGTGGCGACCTTCGGTTTCCACGGGGCGCGCATGGACCTGCGGCAGCACGCCGGCCTGCACGAACAAGCACTGGACGCCGTCCTAAGGCGTATCGGCATCGACTCCGCCGGCTGGACGGCAGCGGACCGCACGGCCTGGCTGGGCAGCGAGCTGACGAACCGACGCCCGCTGGTGCCCCGGGACCTCGCACCGTACGACTTCCAGACCCGCGAGACGCTCGAGACGTTCCGGATGGCGGCGGCGGCGCGGCGCGTCTTCGGACCCGAGGCGCTCGGCTCCTTCGTGCTGAGCATGACGACCGGTCCGGCCGACGTGCTGACGGCTTTGCTGCTGCTGCGGGAAGGCGGCTTGCTGCAGTGGGGCGAGGATGGCGCATGCCTCGCGACGATGGCGGTCGTGCCCCTCTTCGAGACCATCGCCGACCTCGAGCGCGCCCCCGGCGTGCTGCGCGAGCTGCTGGAGCTGCCGACCTATCGTGCGCACCTGCGTGCCCTCGGCGATGTCCAGGAGATCATGCTGGGCTACAGCGACTCGAACAAGGATGGCGGCATCATGGCGTCCTCTTGGTCGCTCTACCGCGCCCAGCAGGCCTTGCTCGAGGTGGCCCGGGAGGCCGGCATCCGGCTGCGCCTCTTCCACGGCCGCGGGGGTTCCGTGGGCAGGGGAGGCGGCCCCTCTCACCTCGCCATTCTGGCGCAGCCGCCTGGTACCGTCGGCGGCGAGTTGAAGCTGACGGAGCAGGGCGAGGTCATCAGCCACAAGTATGGCCGCGAACCCCTGGCACGGCGCAGCCTGGAGTTGGTCACGTCGGCCGTGCTCGAGAGCAGCCTGTGCGCACCGCCCTCCGGTGCACGGGATCCGGCCTGGGAGGCGACGGCCGCAGACCTGTCGCGCCGCGCGCACGCTGCCTACCGGGCTGTCACCCACGACGCTCCGGGCCTTGCCGACCTTCTGGCTCGCGCCACTCCGCTCGACCTGCTCGGGGGCCTGCGGCTGGGATCGCGGCCTGCCCGCCGCCAACCCGGCCGTGACCTCAGCGCCCTGAGAGCCATCCCGTGGGTCTTCGCCTGGACCCAAAACCGCATGATCCTGCCAGGCTGGCTGGGCCTCGGCTCGGCCCTCGCGGGCTGGCGTGCCGACCACGGCCCGCAGGCGACGGATCACCTGCGGCGCATGGCCAGGGAATTTCCTTTCTTCCGAACGCTGCTCTCGAATGTCGAGATGACGCTGGCCAAGGCGGACATGGCCATCGCCTCACGCTATGTCGCCGACCTGGCAGGTACGGATGCCAAGGCTACCGCCCTATGGCTGGCGCTCCAGGCCGAATACCATCTGACGGTCGGCGAGGTCCTGCTGGTGCTGGACCAGACCTCCCTGCTCGAGCACGCACCCACCCTGCGCCAGTCGATCGCCGCCCGGAACCCCTACGTGGACCCCTTGAACCACCTGCAGATCGCCCTGCTTGCCCGCTGGCGAACCGGCGGCGACGCTCCGGCCCCGGCTGCCCTGCTCGATGCCCTGAAGCTCAGCGTGAGCGGCATCGCGGCAGGCCTGCGGAACACCGGCTAAAGCAGACTTAGCCTCGGCTTAACCGAAGCACAAGCCGGGACCCTCACCCCCGGGCCGATAACATCGCCATGAACGCAACCGCCATACCGGTCACGACAGCCCTTCGGGTGCCCCGCCCCATGCCCGGCCCGGCACGAATCAGGCCGAACGACGGCGTCACGCTCTCCTCGGCAAGTGTCGCTCCCCCGGCCCGCCCCGCCCGGCAGGCGGAGCCACCGCGCGCAGCGCGACTGCAGGACTTCGAAGGCCTGGCCCAGCTGCTGATTTCCGGTATCGGTGGCCCGGTGCTGGCGAGCACCGGGGCTCTGCTCGGCTTCCTGTTGGGTGGCCCGGCCCTGGGCCTTACCCTCGCCACGGCCGGTGGGTCGCTGCCTGCCCTCCTCTTCGGAGGCTATGACGTGGTCGTGGGCACCGGCGACATCCTGGCCGGGCGCAAGGGCGGCAAGGGGCAGTTGGCCCTCGGCCTTGCCCTGCTGGTCGCCGGCCCCGGGCTGACGTGGGCCGGGGCGTCCCTCGGAGCCATGCTGGGCACGGCAAGCGCAGCGACGCTCGGCGCCATGCTGGCGCCCGCGCTGCTCTTTGCCGGCCCTTGGATCTTCATTGAGGTCGCGGGGCGCCTTCGCACTCAGGCCTGACCAGCCGGGTGGTACGCTTATTGCGTCACCCCCTCCAATCGTGCGGCACCACGTCATGGCTCATCTTCTCGATCCTGCCTTGCTGGCAGGCCTTCTGACCCTTGTCGTCCTCGAGATTGTTCTCGGCATCGACAATCTGGTCTTCGTCGCCATCCTGTCGGACAAGCTGGATCCCTCCCAGCGGGACAAGGCCCGGACCATCGGCCTCTCTCTGGCGCTCGTGCTCAGGCTCGGCCTGCTGGCCGGCATCTCGTGGATCGTGGGCCTGAAGACGCCTCTGGTCACGCTGGCCGGCTTCGCCCTGTCGGGTCGCGACCTGATCCTCCTGGCAGGCGGCTTGTTCCTGACCTTCAAGGCCACGATGGAATTGCATGAGCGCCTCGAGGGCGCCGGCCACGAACCGGGCAAGGCGACGACCTATGCGCCCTTCTGGACCGTGGTCACCCAGATCATCCTGCTGGACTTGGTCTTCTCGATAGACTCGGTGATCACGGCGGTCGGCATGGTGGACAACCTGAGCGTGATGGTCGCGGCCGTCATCATCTCGATGGGCGTCATGCTGGTCGCGTCCCGGCCCCTCGCCCGCTTCGTCACCGATCATCCGACCGTGGTGGTGCTCTGCCTGTCCTTCCTGCTCATGATCGGCTTCAGCCTGATTGCCGAGGGCTTCCACGTCCACGTCCCCAAGGGCTACCTGTACGCGGCGATAGGCTTCTCCATCCTGATCGAGACCTTCAACCAGGTGCGCCACCGGAAGGCGAGCAAGGCAGAGACCGCGCGCCCCTTCCGGTTGCGGACGACGGAGCGCATCCTGCGCCTGCTGGGCGATGGTCCGCCGCAAGCGACAGGTGAAGCCGGCTTCGCCGACCCCGAGCGGCAGCTGGTCTCAGGCGTTCTGGCACTCGCCGACCGTCCCGTGACGGCGTGGGCCACGCCGCGCGCCCGCATCGTCTGGCTCGACGCGACCCGGACACCCGCCGAGATCCGGGAACGCCTGCTGTCGGCACCCCATGGCCTGCTGCCGGTCGGCGACGGCAGCCTCGATCGCCCCCTTGGCGTGGTGCGTGCCAAGGAAGCGCTGGCCGAAATGGCATCCGGGCAGTCCCTGGCGGCCGTTGCCCGAAGCCTGCCCGTCCTTACGGCACCCGCGTCCGCAGAGGCCTTCACCTTGCTCGACGTGCTCCGTCGTGCCGAGGGCAACCTCGTGCTGCTCGTGGACGAAGCCGGCCAGGTGGCGGGTCTCGTCACCCCCGTGGACCTGCTGTCGGCCATCGCCGGCGACGCGACGACGAAGGACCCGGGGGGCACCGGCCCCTACCTGCCGGCCTGAAACGACCGGAGCGGGTATAGGCCGAGAAGGCCATCATGTCCGATTCCACCGAAGCGTCCGCCACCACGCCTGCCGCCCTGCCGTCGTGGTTCAGGGCCTTGAGCGACCACTACCGCGCCAAGGCCGCACACCAGTTCCTGCTGCACTTCAACATCCAGGACCATGTGCTGGCCGATGGCCGCATCACGACCGTACGTGACCTTTTGGTCCAACGGCTTGCCGACCGGTTCCTGATCGTCACCTACAGCCTGTCCCGCGGACTCGGGTTCCCCGCGACCGGGATGGCCCGGGCCGAGGAGCTGGGCCGGGACCCCGGCATCGGAGGGCTGCTGGGCTTTCGGGAAACGGCCGGGGAGACGACGACATCGACGGCGGACGACCGCGACTTCCGCCGCCTGCAGGGCGCGGGACGCAGCAGCCCGCTACAACCTGCCGACGAGGCCCTGCCGGCCTTGGAGCGCGCCATGCGGCAGGGACGGCAGAAGCTGTGCCTGCTTCTCGACCACGTGGACAAGCTGGCCCCGGCCGATGCCAGGGGCCGTGAACATTGGCTGGCCATCGAGACCTTGCAACGCTGGGCCTTGGACGGAGAGATTGCCGACCACGGCCACCTGATCATCATGCTGGCCGCCGAGCACGGTCAGGTTGCATCAGCCGTCCAGGGCGCCAACAGCGGCACGGTTTCCCTGCAGGTGCCCCTGCCCGATGCGCCGGCCCGCAGGGCCTACATCAGCCACGTGCTCGCCGATGCCCACTTCGGCCGGCTCACATGGCTGCCCGACTTTGCGCCGACGGACCTCGCGGGCCATACCGTCGGCTTCTCGCTGCGCGACGTGCTCAACACCCTGCGTCTGGCAGCGGCCACCGGCCGTCCCGTGGGGCAAGACCTCGTCACCGAACGCAAACGCGAGCTCATCCGGCTCGAGAGTCACGGCCTGCTGCAAGTCGTCGAGACCCGACATGGCCTGGAGGCCATTGGCGGCCTTGCCCACGTCAAGGCCTACCTGAGCGACAAGATCGCGAGCATCCGGTCCTACCTCGATCTGAATGCCCGCGCCGGGCAGACCGATGCCGATCCCGCGGCGCTGGAGCGGGCGCTCGCCCTGGTGCCGAGGGGCATCCTGCTCGCCGGACCTCCGGGTACCGGCAAGACCATTCTCGCGGAGGCTCTCGCCCACGGCAGCCAGCTCAACATGGTCAAGCTGCAGGACATCCGCAGCATGTGGGTGGGCGAGAGCGAGCGCAACCTGACCAAGGTCCTCGACCTGTTGGTCGCACTCGCCCCGGTACTCGTCTTTGTCGACGAGATCGACCAGGCGCTGGGCAGCCGGGGCGGCCCCTCCGCCGGGGCCGGGGGCGACACCGACAAGCGCATCTTCGGCAAACTGCTCGAGTTCATGGGAGACAACCGTCATCGCGGCCGGGTGTTGTGGGTCGCCGCCACCAACCGCCCCGACTATCTGGACGCAGCCATGCTGCGAAGATTCGACCGTGTCGTCCCGATCCTGGCCCCGGACCACGAGGAGCGCGTGGCCGTCCTCGCCTCGCTCGCCGGCCGGATCGGCACCCGCTTCGCGGATACGGTCGACCTCGCCGCGATCGCGGCGCGAACGGACGGCCTGACTGGTGCGGGCCTCGAAGTCATCGTCCGTCGGGCTGCCGAGTTGGCCGCGGACAACATCATCGTTCAGGACGGCCTCGTCCGTGCGCTCGAGGACCACAAGCCGAACCACAATCCCGTCATCTACGAGGAGCAGGCGTTGCGGGCGCTCATCGCGGCCAACTTCTACTCGATGTTGCCCCGGCAGCTCCCGGCGCATCTCGCCGAACTGGTCGAGGCCTGCAAGCAGGAGCGCAGCAATGCGCCGCTCGAGCGGGCCCTGGCCAGGTTGGCCACGTGACGATCGTCCAGCTTGCCCTCTGGGCGGGCGCCCTCTGCATCCTGGGCTGGCAATCGGCAGCCGAGTGCGCCGCGTGGCTGACCTTGACCTCGGAACGTGCACGGGCCGCCATGCAGGGCGGGATGCTCGGAGCAGGTCTGGGTGGCGGCCTCGCCATCCTCGAGATCCTGCTGCTGGACGCGGCACTGGTACGAACGCCCTTGCGCTGGCTTCCTGCCGCCCTGCGCGGGGCTGCCGCGGGCCTGGTCTTCGGGACGGTGGGCTTGCTCCTGGCCACGGCCGCCTATGGCTGGCTGGGGCATGCGCCTTGGGCCCGGGGGCTCTCATGGGGGCTGTTCGGCCTGGCCACCGGCCTGACTGAGGGCTTCAAGGCCGCATCGGGTCGTCGCGCCGTGACCGCGGGTCTCGGTGCTGCCGCAGGGGGACTGCTGGGCGGCATCGTCATCGAGCGCGCCCCGGACTGGGCAGGTCCGATTTCGGGAACGCCCGGGGGTGCGGTGCTGGTCACGACCGTCGGCCTCGCCGTGCTGGGCGGTTGCCTTGGGGCCGGCATGGGCCTGGCTCAGGTATTGACGCGTCGCGCGCGCCTCGTCGTGCTTACTTCCCCGCTCGGCAAGCAACTGGGCCTCGCCTTCGACGTGGGCAGCATCGCGACCCGGGAAACCCTCGGCAGCCTCAAGGCCACGTGGACACTGACGGGAGATCCCGGCATCCAGGCCCGCCACCTCGAACTCGAGCGCCAAGGGGCCATCCTGCGGGTGCGCCCCCTCGGCCAGGCCCGCGTCGACCGCTCCGATCGCCCCCTGCGGACGGAAGAACTGTCCCTGCTGACGGACGTGACCTTCCACCGCCTGACGCCCGGCCATGCGGTCGAACTCAGGGATGGCGAGGTCCTGCGGCTGGGCGAGGGCACCCATCTGCATGTCAGCCTCGAACGGCTGCAACGCCTTGTCACCCGTCCTGGCAAGATCGCGCTCGCCGGCCTGCTCGCCATGGCGACGACGGGCGTGCCTGCGGACTTGGCAGAGGCGGCGGGGGGCCCTGTCAGCCTCCGCATCCAGCAAACGGCCGTCCTGCCGGTGCGCGATGGCGCGGGTCGCTGGCGCGCACGGGCGACGGTCCTCGTGCTGCGTGGCGACGAGCCTGTCGAGGGCCTGACGCCGCAGGCCTTCCGGGCAACGCTCGACGGACAGCCTGTCCCGGTGCTGGCCGCAGGTACGGGGGAAGTGTCCCGACAGCCCGTTTGCGTGGCCCTGGTCCTCGACCGATCGGGAAGCATGCTGGCATCGGCCGGTCGCCACGGCCTCGGCAGCCGCATGCAAGTCGTGAGGGAGGCCGCCCGGGCCTTCGTGCGCCGCCTCGACCCGCTGGATCAGGTCATGGTGGTGTCCTTCGATCAGGCAATAGAGGTCCAGGCACCCACCAGCGATCGCGATCGCCTCGAGCGCGCCATCTCGGCCATCGAACCTGCGCGCTGGGGAGCCGGGACCACCAACCTGAGGGGTGCCGTGGCACGTGCCCTGAAGGAACTCGAAGATCACCACAGGGCGGATCCGGGCCTGCGGCTCGCGCTTGTGGCGCTGACAGACGGTGCACACAACGTCCCGGGCGCCCCCACGTCCGGGACCCTCATCGCCCAAGCACGCCGGATCGGCTGTCCGCTGCACGCCATCGCCTACGGGAGCACGACAGCCCCTCGGGGTAGCCGGGACTGGGTCGACGTGCCGGGCATGCGCAGGCTCGCAGGCGAGGGGGGGGGCATTTTCCAACTGGCTCCGGACCCGAGGGCGATGGATGACGCGTGGGGCCGTGTCCTGCGTGCCATTCGGGGCAGCTACGGGCTGGAACTGTCGTTGGGCCGCCGTGTCCCCGATCCCTACACGCATGCCTTGGCCGTAACGCTTGCAGGTACCGGCGCCACGGGCACGGGCCACCTCAGCGGCGGGATGGTCCCGCCCCTGCCGGGCACGCCGGCCATGAGACTGGCAATCTGGCTGCCGATGGCGATCCTGCTGGCCTTCGGCGGTCTCGGACTGCCCTATGCCTGGCGCAGGACCGAGCGACTCCTGGCTCCTGCAGTCCACCCGCCACCGATGCGCGCCGAAGCGCTCGCCCTCTGGCAGGCTTACCTGAAGGGGGACGCCGAATGAGCCGTTTCGTGCGCCTCGAGGCCATTCCGTGGTGGAACCGCGCAGCCTTGGCCGAGTCGACCGTCCTGCTCGCCGGCGTCGGCGCCGTCGGCAACGAGGTCCTGAAGAACCTGGCCCTCATGGGTGTCGGCCGCATCGTGCTGGTCGATCGGGACACCGTCGCCGTCCATAACCTGACACGGTCCGTGCTCTTTCGCGCCGAACAGGCGGGCGAGGCCAAGGTCACGGCCGCAGCCCGGACCCTCCGGGAACTCGCCCCGGACACGGCGGTCCACCCCCTCAAGCTGGATGTGGCCGTGCTGTCTCCCGCGCTGCTGGCCCGAGCCCACGTGGCCGTCGGCGCCCTCGACAGCTTGGCCGCCCAGGTCCGGCTCGGGCGCCTCTGCCGCGTGGCCGGCATCCCCTGGATCCAAGGAGGCCTCGGCGATGCAGCCGACCTCTTCAAGGTGACGCTGACCACGCATCCGGGCGTGGAAGGACCGTGCCTCGAATGCCACCTGCCGCCCGGCACCGGCGACCGGCTGCTGGCCGAGGAGCTGCCCCGGGGAGGCTGCGCGGCTGCCGGGACCAAGGCCGCGGAGGCCGACGGGGTGCCTTCTACGCCCATGACGGCTTCGATCCTGGGTGGCCTGATGGCGCTCGAGACGCTTTCCGTACTGCATGCGGTCCATGGCTTGCCGGCCCCCGACCTGCCTCCTGCGTGGGGGAGTTACACCCATTGGAGCCTGCGCGGCCCGGCGGTACATGCGCTCAGGCGCAGGAATGCGCGTCCCGGGTGCCCATGGCATGCGCCCCCTCGGATCCTGCCTGTCGACGGCCCGGTCCATAGGTGGTCCTTCGCCGCGTTGGCAGAGGCGCTGGGCAACGACGGCATCGTCGGCGTCGAGGGGCACCTCGTAAGGCATTCGGGCTGTCCTTCCTGCGGAGCTGCCTCGGACTGGCGCTGGGCCGCCGAGGTACCGGCGCGTTGTCCGGCCTGCGACACGCCCGATCCTCACGCCGAAAGCCTGCGTCATCTGCCTGCCGGCCATCCTCTCGGTTCACGAACCCCCGAGGCCCTGGGGATGCCGCCGCACGTCGGGCTGCGCTGGTTCACCCCTGCCGCCGAGTGGCTGGTGACTTGGCCCGGCCTGGTCGAGCAAGCCCTTCCGTGAAGCCGCGCTCCCGAACCAGCCTGACGGCGCTCGTGGCCGTGGCCGTCCTCGGGATGGCCACGCACGCCGCCCCGGAAGTCGTGGTCGTGGCCCCCGTCCTGGGTTGGGCTGGCGCCCTCGCCACGACGCTGGCGTGGCGGGCAAGACGGCAGGACGCCGCCTCTTGGGCGACGGCAAATGCCGCATGGTGGCTGGGACTCGGGGGACTGCCGGTCGCGGCCGTCGCCGGCGCCGTACCCCCCTGTGACGTGCAGAGGGGCTGCCTCGCCGCCATGGGCTGGGCCCTCGGGGTCGCGATGGGGACATGGCGGGCATCGCAGGTTCGCGCGACACCGGGGTACCACCTGTTTCGCCTCGTCAGGGAACGGCAGGCCGTGCAGCTGGGCCGGTGCGCGGTGCCGGGATGCCGCGAACAACCGCTGGCGTGCATCCGCCCCGAATGCCTGCGATCCTTATGCGGCACCCACTGGATCATGGCCGAGGCACGCTGCGCCGGTTGCGGGCACGACGGTCTGACGACCACGCCGATCCCGACGCGGCGCGAGCCGGGTTGGACCTGGGCGCCGATGCTGCTTGGCCTCGGGGCCTGCGCGATCCTGCTGCTGATGCAATCGGGCCACCGGGGAACATGAACGAACATGCCGCACTATGTCATCGAAATTCTGGACCAGGACCTGAAGGACAGGGCACGTGGGGCCAAGGCCTATGAGGTCGCGGCCGGAACGACCGTGGCCGCCCTGAAAGCCGCCCTTGTCGACCAATGGGGGCTACCCCGGCGGGACATGCGCGGGGAGGTCCGCCCCTACTTGATGGCATGGGACGGCGCGTTGCTCGACGACGGGGACGTGCTCGACGTCTGCGTCCCGGACGGTGCCACGCTCGCCATGGCCAGTCCCGGGACCGTCGCATGAACGAGGTGCTTGCCGACCATCTGGCCCGCCAATGGGAGGGGCTGGCCGCGCTTGCCGCCTGCTCGGGCACCCACCCGTTGATCACGGCCGTACCCGTAGCGTGGCTCGACCCGCTGGCACGGCGGGCGCCGGTCCGACTGGATCTGGCTTTTCGCACGGTCGCCATCCGTGACATGGAGGTACGCGGACGCTCGCTCGTCCGGGATTTCGGCGGGGATCCCGAGGCCTTCGTTCGCACCACGCGTCCCGGCCCCCTCGATTGGGAACCCGTTTTTGCGGAACCCCTCGAGGATCCCGCGCAGGCTCCCATCCGGCTGCGCATCTTCATGCCCGAGGATCTCAATCGTCCCGTCAGCCCGGAGGTCTACTACATCGATCGGGTGTGGCATCCCAATATCCGGTGGGACAATGGCCTTGCCTGCTACGGGGACAAGCAGGCCTGGGCCCAGCCGGACCGCGCCCTTGCGGACCTCGTGCGTCGCCTGTTCATGATGACGGCCTATGCCGATCCCGGCGCCGTGAACCTCGACGAGGCCCACGCGCTCAACAAGACGGCCCTGCGCTGGTACACGGACACCCTGGCGGAGATGCCCGAGCTCTTCCCCCTCTCGAAGACCTTTCCCGCGTGACGGCGGTCCGCCACTGGCCGGGCCTGCCCCCCGGCGCTCCCGAGATCGAGATACCCGACCCCTTCGTGGCGGCCCTCGAGGACTTCGGACAACGCTCGGCCCGGCAGGGTCGTGAGGCGGGCGCGTTCATCCTTGGCAAGGCCCGGATGACTCCGGAGGGCTGGTGGGTCCGCCTCGAGCAGCTCGAGGAGATACCGGGCGACGGCGATGCCGAGACCTTCACGTTCCCTGCCGAGGCCTTCATCCGGGCGCATCAGCAATGGAGAACGTGGTCCACCGACGAGGTCGCGGCACGCCCGGATGCCCTGTACGTGGTCGGATGGTGCCACACGCACCCGGGCCACGGAGTTTTCCTCTCGCAACCGGACCTCGAGGTCCACCATCGCAAGTTTTCCTTGCCGTTCCAGGTGGCCCTGGTGCTCGATCCGCTGGCGACCGATGCGGATCGACGTCTGGGGCTGGTGGCCTGGACGGGAGAGGCGAGGCTGTCTGCGCACATGCCGGGGACCATCGCCACGCTTCCCGCCCGTCCCGCAAAGATGCCGCCTCCCCGGGAAGGCCGGTCTTCCACCGGGGTCTGGCTTTGGGGCATCCTCTCCCTGATCGGGGCCTTGGGCTGGTGGCTCTGGCACCATGGTTTCTGATACGGGAGGCGCCTCCATGACCAGCTTGCCTGAGGATTCGATCATCCGCTCCATCCGCGACCTGGGCTCGGGCACGTGGATCAAGCCGCCCAAAGGGCCCGAATCCGTCACCTCTTCCGGCAGCCACGCTACGGATCTCGAAGAGCGGCTGGTCCACGCCGAGCGCTTGGTCGCCGATTACCAGGACGAGTTGCTGGCCGCACAGGCGCGCCTCCGCACGATGCAGGATCGCATCGCCGAGCTTGAAGACCAGGTCCGCACGCTGGGCCAGAGCACGGGCATCCGACCCGGCGGAGAGCGTGACGCCCTGTGAGCGCGGAAGGGGATCTGATCGTCAACGCCCTCGTCACGCCCGTTGGCATGGCAGGCCTCGCGATTGGCAGTGCCGCCCTCGAAGGCGGGGCCTTGCTGGCTGCCGGCGCCTGCGGCATCACCCGGGCCGCGGGCGAGGGCCTCGGCATGCTGGGCGAGGCCACGGGAGCGTGGGGGGCGCGCTTCGTGCGTGCAGGATCCGATCTGGTCAGGGGCTTGCAGGATGCGTGGCGGGACGAATGCCTGCGCCAAGCCAAGGCCTATGACGCACGCTTCGCCGACAGGGACGGAGGCCGGGACCGGGCCATCCGCGCCATGGCCCATCTGGCGCAGATCGATCGTGCCCGGCAAGCAGGCGACCCCCGGGGGGATACCGAACTCGACGCCCTTGCCGATGAAGGACGCAGGCGGCTGGAGGCCGACCTTTCGGGCGTGGCCACCGCCGATAGGGATCTCGAGACCTGGCTCGCCCAGGTGGACCAGGTACGCAAGGACGGTGTCCGCTCCCTCGAGGTCTTGCAACAACGGCATGTGGGCGACCTGCTGGCCGAGGCCCTCGGGGCCGCCGGCTACGCCATTGTGCGCGATGAGGCGTTCGGAACGGACCGGCGCTTGTCGGCGACACGTGCGGAGCCCCGGCGCCGCGTGGTCTGGCGGGTGGCACCCGGGGGACGGCTGGCCTTCGATGTCACGGAAGGTTACGAGGGCCGCGACTGCCAGGACTTGCTGGCCGATGTCCTCGACCACCTGAGGCGCCGAGGAGTCCGATTCACGCTCGGGCCGGACCTGGACGAGGTGGACCGCATCCTGCGGCGAGTGGGGCAGGCCTTCGAGGCTGCTGGCGGAAGCTTTTCGACCGAGGCTCTGGTGGATTTTCCGGCCGAGAAAGACCGCCGGGCGGAGTAAGCTCCCGGTCCGCCCCGTTCCCAAAATGGGGCCGAGGGCTTCATGATGCCAAGCAACACGAGGCACACTCTGGAGACCCATAGGCTTGAGCCCCGCACCGGAACCCGGCCCCATTTTCCTGAGAGATCGGGGAGATCGGGTCTTGGCCGTACTCCTGCTGGCGCTGGTCGTCACGGTCGCCCTGCTGTTCCTCTGGGCAATGCCCCAGGTGGGCCGCCAAGTCACGCGCTGGGTGCCGCCGGGCTGGGAACGCAAGCTCGGGGATTCCGCGCTGCGCTCCGTCGTTCGAGGCAAGCCCGAGACCGGTGGCATCCGGGTCGCCATGATCCAGAACATCGTCAAGCGCCTCACCGTGGGCGATACCACATGGTCCTACCGTGTGACGCTCGCGCCTGAGGATCCGCAGGTCAACGCGATGGCCCTGCCCGGCGGGTCCATCGTCGTCACGCAGGGCTTGCTCGAGCGTTGTGGAGGTCCCGAAGAGCTGGCCGGCGTCCTCGCGCACGAGGTGATTCACGTCCAGCACCGGCACGGCTTGCAGAGGATGGGCCAGGCCGCCGGCACTCAGGTGCTGCTGCTGCTCCTGACGGGCGGGGATCCCTCGGCCATCTGGAACGGCGCCGCCGGCCTCGCCGGCTTGCATCACGATCGGCAAGCCGAAGAACAGGCCGATCGCGAAGGCCTTGCCCTGATGGTCAAGGCCCGAATCGATCCCCAGGGCATGGTGCGTGCGTTCCGCATGCTGCAGACGGTTGCCGCCGAAGCCGGGGCCACGGCCCTGCCGGCCTTCCTGAGCGACCATCCGGCCGTGGCGACCCGCCTCGCATGGATCGAGGCCGAGGCGGCCAGGCACCCGGGTCCGTGGGAACCCCTCACCCTGGGCCGCCCCTGGCTGAATGTGAAGTTTCCCGCCAGCCGCCCCTGAGCCGGTCAATGCAGCCGGGGACGCCCCCGCGGGGCCTCACCTCGGCTGCGCGAGGCGAAGGCCAGCTGACTCTCACCAAGCAGGACCGCCGCGTGGGCGATGTCGATGCGACCTTCGTTGAGCGCACGCAGGATCGGTCCCTCGAAGGCGCTCGGAGGTGACCCCTCGCGCACGGGCTCGCGCTCCATCCAGCCCCGGGCATGCATCGCCTCGGCCAACCCGGCGCACGCATCCACCGGCAACAGGTCGAGATCGCGGAAGCGATCGAGCCAGCCGCCCATGGACAAGCCGTGGCCCGCCTTGAGCAGCAGCAATTCACGCAGATCCATCCGCGTCACGCCACGACCAGGCTCGCGCTCGGCCACAAGACGCGGCACGAGCAGGGCACGCGCGAAACGTCGCACCCAACGTGGATCCTGACCAGCATCACCGACCAAAAACCAGCCCAGGACTTCAGCTGCTCCCTCCTGATCAAGGGCAAGGTCCGGTTCCGTGGGCAGGACGGCAACGAGCCAAGGCCCGACGTGTACCGGCCGCCGGGCAAGCGGCGCCACCATGGAGAGGGGAGCGTGCACGACGACCCAGCCCCTGCGCTCAAGCTCGGCCGCCAGGTTCCGCCAGGGATGGAGGCCCTGCCCCCAGAGCACCCGCAGGCGATCCGCGCGCTGCTCGGCCTCCTCTGCCGATCGGAGCGGGCCCATCAGGCCTGCATCGAGGTGCCCGAGCTCTTCCTGCAAGGTCCCCAGGTTCCGGACGCCTTCGGCGCGATCGACGCCATCGAGGATGCGGGTCGCCAGTCGGGCCATCAGGCGACCCGAGAGGCTGGCAGCCGCTGGCCAGACCGGGACACGCAGGGCCTCGTGCGTAGGCCTGCCGAGATCCTCGGGCGTGACGCCCATCTCGCGTGCCAGCGCCAGCAGCGTGCGCCCCGAAGGCTGCGCCCGGCCGTGCTCGTACTGCAGCAGGGACGTGTGGCTGAGGCCGATTCGGCCCGCCAACTCCCGCAACGTCAGGCCGGCGCGAACCCGCACCTTCCGCAGTTGGCGCCCCTGCCGCAAGAGTGTATCCTCGCCCCACGCCATGGCCATGCCCATCTCGCGATCCTCTCTGGCGAACCTACCGGAACCTGATGCCATATCAGCAGCATCAGACCGATCGTCCCAGCAGGACGATCCGCCAAAATTGTCAGGAGGGCGTCAGGCCCGTGTGACGGAAGGCAGGATGTCCAGTTCGCGGCCTACGCGGCCAAAGGCCTCGATGGCCTTGTCGAGGTCCCGCCGGGCATGACCCGCCGAGACAATCGCCCGGACCCGCTCGGAGCCTCGAGGCACGGTAGGAAAACCGATGCCCACGCAGAAGACACCTTCCTCGAAGAGCCGGTCGGAAAGGCGCATGGCCAACCGCGTATCCCCGACGATGACGGGGGTGATGGGCGTGGTCGACACACCGATGTCGAAGCCCAGCGCCTTCAGGCCGTCCTTGAAGTAGCGGGTGTTGTCCCACAGCCGGGCAAGCAGGGCGTCATCCTCCTCGAGGATCCGGAACGCCTCCCGGACCGCTGCCGTCACGGCTGGCGGATGCGAGGTGCTGAAGAGGAACGGACGCCCCCGCTGGTGAAGCATGTCGATCAGGACACGGGGCCCCGCGACATAGCCACCGAGAACGCCTATGGCCTTGGACAGCGTGCCCACCTGGATATGCACCCGGCCGTGGAGACCGAAGTGGTCCACCGTGCCCCGGCCCTGATGGCCGAGCACACCCGATGCGTGGGCATCGTCGACCATGATGATCGCGCCGTGGGCCTCGGCCGCCTCGACGATGTCAGGCAGGGGGGCAACGTCGCCATCCATCGAGAACACGCCGTCCGTCACGACAAGGGTCCGGCGATACTGGCCGCGAACTTCGTCGAGCACCCGGCGCAGATCGGCCACGTCCGCATGCTTGTATACCTTGATGGTCGCCCGAGAGAGGCGGCAACCGTCGATGATGCTGGCGTGGTTGAGCGCATCGGAGACGATGACGTCCTCCTTGCCCAGGATGGCCCCGACCGTTCCGGCGTTGGACGTGAAGCCGCTCTGGAAGACCACCGCTGCCTCGGTGTGCTTGAAGCGGGCCAGATGCTGCTCCAGTTCGACGTGCGCGGCCATCGTGCCGGCGATGGTCCGCACCGAGGCCGAACCGGCACCACAGGTCTCCACGGCCCGGATGGCCGCGTCGCGAAGGCGCGGATGGTTGGCCAGCGCGAGGTAGTTGTTGCTGGAGAGATTGACGACCTCACGGCCATCGACCCGGCAGACCGGGTCCTGGGCACCATCGAGCACCCGGGCCAGTCGGAAGGCACCCTGCGCCACCAGCTCGGCGCGCTCGTCCTCGAGGAATTGCAGGGGATGGGTCATGTCAGGCCTCCGCAAGAAACGCGTCAGGGAAGCAGGGCAACCTTGCCGCAGGCGCCCGAGCGCATCAGGCTCATGGCCTCGTCGAAGGCATCGAGCGGCAAGCGGTGGGTCACGAGCTGCGCCAGATCCACGCGACCGCTGGTCACGAGGCCCATGGCCTGGCTCCAAGTCTCGTACATCCGCCTTCCGGCGATGCCCTGGACCGTCGCACCCTTGAAGACGATGGCATTGGCCAAGTCCAGCTCGACCGGCTTGCTGGGGAGGCCCAGCATCGAGAAGCGCCCGGCATAGGCCAGGGCCTCGAAGGCCTGCCGGATGGCCACGGGGTGACCGGACATCTCGCAGACGACATCTGCGCCCTCGCCGCCGGTGGCGCGACGAATGGCGGCCACGGGGTCCTCGCCGGTCGAGTCGATGGCATGGGTGGCGCCCATCCGCCGGGCGAATTCGAGTCGATAGGGGTTGATATCCACGGCAAAGACGGCCGCGGCCCCGGCAGCCGCAGCAACGGCACACGCCATGATACCGATGGGCCCGCAGCCCATCACGAGCACCGTGCGGCCCGCGACAGGCCCGGCCAGCACGGTGTGGACGGCATTGCCGAAAGGTTCGAGCAAGGACGCCACGACCGGGTCCATGGCATCCGGGACCTTGATGCCGTTGGTGGCGGGCAGACGCACGTACTCGGCGTAGCTGCCCGACGTGTCGACGCCCAGGATGACGGTGCGCCGGCAGACGTGGGCTTGGCCCTCACGGCACGCACGGCACTTGCCGCAGGCAACGTGGGTCTCGGCCGCCACCCGATCACCGGGTACCAGATTGTCGACTTCGGACCCCACGGCCACGACCTCGCCCGAGAACTCGTGGCCGGCGATGAGCGGCGGACGCGTCCGGTCCCGGGCCCACGCATCCCAGTCATAGATATGCAGGTCGGTGCCGCAGACGGTGGTCGCCTGAACCTTCACCAGCACGTCTCGGGGGCCGGGCACCGGCACGTCGACCTGCTGCAACTGGGCACCGGGTGCGGCAGTCGCCTTGACGACCGCCCGCATCGTGCGGGGCAGCGAGGCAGGAAGAGCAGAGACGGACATGGATGAAAGTGTCGCAGGCATCGATCAGGGGTTCGCGGACTGGGCCGCGCACCTTCGCGCGGCAGGAACGCCTCCATGGTAACACGGAGACCCCGACGATGCCGCGCCGTCAGGGATGGAGGGGGCCGGTACCCATGGTGACGGTCCAGGCCGTGCCGCGACCGGCATCTTCGGCCTCGCGGAACACGGCCTCGAGCGCTTCCTGCGTGTCCGCGCAGCCGATGACGACCAAGTCCCCCTCCCGCGCCATGGCGAGTGCGTGCTTGATCGACTCGGTCTCGTCGGCAATTACGGTGAGCCGCTCCTCGGGGAAGCCCGCCGTACGGACGCCCTCCGCGATGACACCCGCCACGTAGCCGGGGGCCGTACCCCGCAAGTCGGCCATGTCCCGGACCACCAACCAGTCAAAGCCATCCGCCGCGACCTCGCCCACTTCCCGAAGCTTTGCCGGAAGCCGGTCCCCGGGTGCCGTCACGACGCCGATGCGACGCGCGACGTCGAGTTGGCGGACGGTATCGATGATGGCCCTATAGGAATCAGGGTTGTGGGCATAGTCGACAAGCACGGTGAAGTCCCGGACGCGCACCAGGTTGAGACGCCCCGGGTTGGTCTCGAAGGTGCTGTGGAAGCCGGTCAGGCCCTCCACAATCTGCTCGTGCGACAGGCCTTGGTGAATCAGGACCGCGACGGCCGCGAGGACATTCTCGACGTTGTGCCTGGCCTTGCCCCTCAAGGTGACGGGCAGACGCTCGACCTCGACCAGAGGAAGGCGATGCTCGCCATAGGCCACCATGACCATACCCTTGCGCAGGGTAACGGCGACCCCTCCCTGGGCCATGTGGGCCCGCACATGGGGCAGGTCGTCCTCCATGGCGAACCACGTGAGCTTGGTGCCCTCGGGCAGTTCGCCCGCCATGCGGACGCAGTGGGGGTCCTGGGCGTTGAGCACGCAGTGACCGCGGGTTCGGCGCGCTACGAGGCCCTTGATGTCCGCCAGATCCTCGAGGGTCTGAACCCCGTGCTGCCCGAGATGGTCGTCGCGGACATTCAGGACCACGCCGGTATCGCACCACTCGAAGGCCAGTCCCCGCTTGAAGAGGCCGCCGCGCGCCGTCTCGAGCACCGCCACCTCAACGGTCGGGTCCGAGAGCACGGTGCGCGCCGACCAGTAGCCGGTGCAATCGCCACGCTGGACGCGCTGGCCATCGAGATAGATGCCCTCGGTGGTCGTGGTGCCGGTGCGCCGACCGGCCTGGCGCAGCACGTGCGCGACCAGCAGGGTCGTGGTGGTCTTGCCGTTGGTGCCGGTGACGGCGATGACGGGTACCTGCGTGGGCGCACCGGGCGGAAACAGCATGTCGATGATGGCGGCGCCGACATCATGCGGCTCGCCTTCGGACGGGGACTGGTGCATCCGGATGCCCGGCGCCGCATTGACCTCGATGATGGCCCCCCCCTGGGCATCGAGGGGCTTGGAGATATCGTGGGCAACGATGTCGATGCCGGCGATGTCGAGGCCGATCTTGCGCGCCGCCCGGACCGCCATCAGGGCGTTGGCCGGATGGATCTCATCCGTAAGGTCGACGGCCGTGCCGCCGGTCGAGAGGTTGGCGTTGGTCCGCAACCAGACATGGCGCCCGGCCGGCGGCACGTCGTCCGGCGCCAGGCCTTGGCCGGCAAGGACCTCGAGGGCGTTGGCATCAAGCTTGAGCTTGGTCAACGGCTTGAGGTGCCCCGTCCCGCGGCGGGGATCACGATTCGCCTCCGCGCAGAGTTCCTTGATGGTCCGGTTGCCATCGCCAATCACATGCGCCGGGTCACGACGCGCCACGGCCACCACGCGATCCCCGACCACGAGCACCCGATGGTCGCGCCCCTCGATGGACTGCTCCACGAGCACGCTGCGGCCGAATTCCCGCGCCAGCCTGAACGCTGCCTCCAGCCCCTCGGCTGTGGTGACGCCGACCGTGACACCCTTGCCCTGATTGCCGAAATGCGGCTTGACCGCGACCCGGCCCAGACGCCGCAGCAGGCGTTGGGCGTCCTCGAGACGCGTGACGGCCTCGCCGCGCGGCACGGGCAGGCCGGCCTCGCGCAACAAAGCATTGGTCTGGTCCTTGTCCGACGCAATCTCGACCGCAATGTGGCTGGTCACGCTGGTGAGCGCTGCCTGAATGCGCTTCTGCCACCGGCCCGTGCCAACCTGGAACAGCGATGCCTCGTCCGTCACACGGTAGGTCGGAATGCCCCGGCGCCGCGCCGCGTCGACGATGGCCGCCGTGCTGGGGCCGAGCGCATGTCGCCGGGCCCAATAGCGCAGGTCGTCCAGGTCCCGGCCAATATCGGGCGTGCCGCCTGCACAAAGCGTCTCGAGGAGCCGGATGGCCACGGGCACCGCTTCCGTGACGACACGCTCCAGCAGGTAGCTGGTCACGATGCGATAGTGGCCCGGGGGCTGGTCGCGCAGCTCGCGGGCCTTTCCGAAACCGACCTCCGTCCCCGCTGCGCACTGGAGCTCGATCAGCACATGCTCCAGCACATGGGCCATGTAGGTCCCCTCGCGCAAGCGCGCCACGAATCCTCCGCGATACCCTCTGGAACATCGGTGGTCGGCCAACCCGGGAAGCAGCGCCACGAGGCGGTCCGTAAGGCCCGGGAAGGAAGTCGTCGGCCTGTCGTGCAGTTCCTGCAGATCGACATGCAGGAACAGGGCCGGCCTGGGGCTGTAGAGGTTGGGACCGCGCAGCAAACGCTGCTCAAGGACCTGGATGGGCAAGGATCTCTCCGGTGTCGGACGCACGGGCGGACGGGGGCAAGGGAAACGCACCGAGCAGGGTCCGGGTCTCGATGTTGTAGGTCCACCCCGCAGGCAGCATGTGCATGCGCACGTTGCCCATGGCGAGCAAGGCGCCGGGCTCGGCAGTCAGGACATTGGATTCGGCCAATTCTCGGCCGTCCAGGATCGTGACCATGCCCGAACCGATGACCTGCATCCGGTAGTCCTGCTCGACGAGCACGGCGGTGTCCTCGTCGACGCCGATGCCAAGCACGAAGGGATTCTGCGCCACGATGGAGAGCAGTCGTCCCAACCGCTGGCGCTGCAGGAAATGTTGATCGACCACCACGCGGCGCAGCAGGCCGAGGCCCGGCGCCAGATGAAGCATGTGCTTGCGGGGGTGCAGGCCGGTGCCGCCCTCGGCAATCATGTGCTCGCTGATGGCGCTGGCGCCGGCCGAGGTACCCGCGACGACAAGGCCCGTCTTGTTGGCACGGTGCATGGCCTTGGCGACCTCGGTACCGCCAAGCAGGGCGGAGATGCGGTTCTGGTCCCCGCCGGTCAGGAACACGGCCGTGCTATCGTAGACAGCTTGGACGAAATCCTCGCGGTTGGCTTCCTCGCGGGACTCGATCGGCAAGCAGGTGACGTGGCGCACACCCATGCCGCGGAAGAGGTCGCCGTAGAGGCGCTCCTTGCCCGCCGCATCCCGGGATGCCGTAGGAATCAGGGCGATTCGTGCATCGGTGCCACCCGCCAGCGCAACGAGGGTCCCGAGAATGGGGGCACCGGGTTCCTTGGCCTCGGAACCACCGACGACCAGAAGCGGCCCCCGCCGGGGCTCTGCTTGGCTCATGAAGGCCATTGTAGCATCCACCCGACAGGTGGGTGTCCGGGGTCAGGTCTTGGTGGATTCCCTGGGCAGAAGCGGCAGCGTGAACCAGAAGCAGGAGCCGGCGCCCGAATGGGACCGGACGCCGATGCGTCCGCGCTGGCCCGTGACCAGTGCCCGTGCTACGGCGAGGCCGAGACCGGCCCCGCCATGCAGCCGCGTCAGGCCGGGATCCGCCTGATAAAAACGCTCGAAGATGTGGGGCAGGTGCTCGGGAGCAATGCCCACGCCGTCATCCTCGACCTCGATGAGCAGGCGCCTGTCCTCCTGGACGACCCGAATCTCGATGGCACCACCCGCGGGCGTGAACTTCAAGGCATTGCCCAGCAGGGCGTGCAGAATGCGTGCCACCGCCTCGGGGTCTCCCCATGCCGGGACGTTCCTCGGCTCGAGCCTCGAGACCATCCTGACCTGGTGATCGCGCCCCCTCGCGGCGAGCGACGCCATCACCTCGCGAACGATGCGGGAGACCTCGATCTCATGGCACCGCAACTGGAACGTCCCGTCCTGCAGCTTGGAGAAGTCCAGCAGGTCATCCACCATCTGCTGCATCTGGCGCGCACCAGTCTGGATGCCACGCACGAACTCGGACTGGCGCTCGGAGAGGGCACCGCCGAGACCATCCTCGAGAAATTCCGCAAAGCCCGTGATGAGCGTCAGAGGCGTACGCAGCTCGTGGCTGGCGGAACTCAGGAAGTCGCTCTTGAGACGCTCGACACGGTGGTGCGCAGCCGCCTCGGAGACACGCCTGCGTTCCTCGCGAACCCGCGCCGTGACGTCGTCCACCATGGCCACCAAGCCAAAGCCGGCGGCCTCGGGATGGTCCACGCGATGGATCATCAAATCGAGATTGTGGATCGCTCCGAGCCCTGCGGCAGGAACCTCAAGCCCTCGCAAGCGTGCCGGAGTGGCCGTCCGGGCGACCCGGGCCAGGATGCGACCGAGACCGACACCCGGCAGGCATCTGGCCAAGCTCCGTCCCGGCCAGTTCCGGCCGCCCATGCCGGCAACCTTGCCATTGACCCAGAGCACCACCCCATCGAGGTCCATCAGGATCACGCCGGAGGGAAAGTAGGCGTAGAGGTCCCGCAGGACGGCCAGGACCCTGGTCCGCCGGGCATCTTCGGCATCGGGCAGGGGAAGGAGGTGGACGACGACCTGCCCCGCCGCCACTTGCGCCAGATTGGCCCTGAACCTGGTCCCGGGCCAGTCGGCAAAGACGATCTCGAAAGGCGGCACCGAGTCGCCGCGACCGTGGGCCAGCAGGCGCCCGACCCACAGGTCACGACTACCCGTCGCCAAACACTCGACCAAGGGCCTGCCGATGCCCGGAGCGGGCAACGACTCCAGCAGCGGCCGCCATTCAGGACTCGCCCCGGCCCAGCGCCCCTGGGCATCGAGAACCACGAAGCCATGCGAGGGCGCCACCACGGGGCATCCGCCACGCATCCGGATCTCTCCATGCGCGACAGGGCCATCGGAGGTCCTGAGCATCTTGTGACCATCACCTCGGTTGATTCGGGAAACCGCTGTGCAGCAACCTCATCATGACACAAGAGCGACACAAAATAATTGGGATATCTCGACGAAGAGCGCCGTGCATGGCAGCCGAATCAGCCGCCGACCTGCCCCCCCAGCCAGCGTCGGCGGTCCTCTGCGGTCCAGCCGTGCGCGTACCCCAGTGCGCCGGCCATCAGGTCCATCAAGCGCCCCTCGGCTGCCGAACCTCGTCCGCGGTCCAGCAACCCCAGCCGCAACCGGCGGTCGAGAATGTCCCGAGGCGTCAAGGCACCCTCGACCAGGACGGCCCACGGAATCTCGGCTTCAAGCGGCGGGTCCGGGACATCGATCCCCGCAAGGTGCCCCGCTGCCCCCAGCGCTTCGCCAAGCTCGCGCACCTGCCGGGCCTCGGACCCGAAACGACGGTCGAGTCGGCCGACGCCCGTCGCCTCCCCCTGCCGCACACCCACGGGCCAGACCGCGCCCGGGGACATAGTCCTCGGAGCACGGCCACGCCTGGCCAACTCGAGGACGGCCTCATCGACCAGCTGGCGCGCCATGAGCCGATAGGTCGTCAACTTGCCGCCCGCAATGCAAAGCACGCCCGCGGGCGTCAGGAAGACCTCGTGCTCTCGGGACACCTCCGAGGCGTGGACGTCTTTGGGCGGCGCCAGCAACGGCCGCCAACCGGCGAAGCTGCCCACGACGTCACCGGGCCCGAGGCAAACCCCCGGACACGCCGCATTGACGGACGCCAGCAGGTAGGCGACCTCGGCCGGCGTCGCATCCTGATCCGCATCGAGGTAGGCGTGGCCGTCCCCACCGGGAGGTGGGTCGGTATCCGTCGTGCCAATCATCGAGCGCCCCTGAAAAGGAATGACGAACATCCAGCGGCGCTTGCCCGCCGCGTCGGGGACCGACTTGATGGTGAGCGCGCGTCCGCCGGTGAAGTCCGGTACGAGGACATGCGTCCCCTTCGTAGGGCGCAGGCGGGGGCGCGCACCGGCCTCGAGGGCGTTGACGGCGTCGACCCAAGGCCCGGCGGCGTTGACCACAAGTCCCGCACGCACCTCGTGCATGGCACCCGAGACACGATCCTCGAAACGGACGCCGGCTACCCTGTCGGAAGCATCCCTGAGCCAGCCCCGCACCTCGGCACGGGAAAGCACGGCGGCGCCCCGCGCGACGGCCGCACGCAGGACGGCCACGCACAGGCGGGCATCATCCGTGACCACATCTCCGTAGCGGAACACGACCTCGAGCGACGACGCACCAAGGGCCGGCAGTTCCTTCCTCGCAGACCGTGGCCCGAGCACATGGTGCCGGTGTTCCCACGCCATGCCTTGCACCAAGGCCATGGCGTCGTAGAGGGAGATGCCGGCCCATGTCCTCACGGCATCGAAGCGGGCACCGCCGGGCACCGGGTAGTGAAAGGGCACCATCGTGGCAAGCGCCTCCGGCAGGTGATCATGCAGGCGCCCACGCTCGCCCAAGGCCTGGGCCACCATGCCGAAGTGATACTGCTCCAGGTAACGCAGGCCCCCATGGAGCAACTTGGACGACCGGGAACTCGCACCGCTCGCGAAATCGCCTCGCTCGAGCAACAGGACGGACAGGCCCCGCGCCGCGGCCTCGGCCGCGATGCCGGCACCGGTGACGCCGCCCCCGATGACGAGCACGTCAGGCGCCCAGGCTCCAGGCCGGGCCCGCCAGACTTCGCGCCGGACCGGATTCAGCGCGCCCGTCACCCCTCGCATGCATCCTCCGCCGCCGGGACGAGCCCCTCATACCCCCGCACGGCAGCAAATGCCGCGACCAAGGCTTCTGCGACCGAGACCAGGTCCGGACGCGTCCCCGTTTCCTCCGCCATCGAGGTCACGACCACGCCATCGAGTCCGCAGGGCACGATGGCTCGGAACAGGGGCTCCGGCAGGACATTGAGCGCGAGCCCGTGGTAGGTCACCCAACGGCGAACAGCGATGCCCACCGAGGCAATCTTGCGCGGACCGACCCAGACGCCGGTCCGCCCCGTGTCCCGGTGCGCGTCGACGGACCAGGCCGCCAACACACGCAGGCACGCCTCCTCGAGATCTCGCATGAAGCGATGGAGATCACGATCGGGCCCTTCGAGCGCCACGACCGGATACAGGACAACCTGTCCCTCACCATGAAAGGTGACGTCCCCGCCGCGCGGCACCTCGATCACCGGGACGGCACCGGCCTCGAGGACATGTCCTGCGGCGCCGCGCTTGCGACCGACCGTGATGACGGCGGGATGGCGCACCACCAGCAACTGGTCAGGACCACCGGAGAGCCGGGAGGCGACAGCCTGATCCATGTGTCGCAGCGCGACCTCGTAAGGGCACAAGCCGAGCCGCCGGACCAGCAGGTTTCGCATCGCCATGGCCTGCCATGATGGCAGGTCGGGCCAGTGGCTGCCGGACGCCTGCTAGCGGCCGAGCCACCTGCGCAGATTGGGCCACTGGTCGGCGACGAGTGAACCGACACCGGCGGCCACCGACGTCACGACGAGCGGCACGGCGGCGGGCGGAAAGGCAAGAGCGGCGACGCCGGCAACGGCAGCCGTGACGCTGAGACCGGCCATCACCGCCTGGCTCTGCCGCACCTCGGACGTGCTGCGCGGATCCCGTGAGGCCGCCATCGCCTTGTGGACATCGTACGCCGCCACGGGCAGGTTGAGCACGGGCGCCAGCCTCGCCGTCACCCGGGCGATGTTGGCCGTGCGCGCCGCAATCGGGCCGGCCGCACGAAAGAAGCGAGCGAGCAGGCCAAGGCCCGAGAGCGCACCATCCGTCGCCCCGACCGCCACGGCACCCCCACGGACCGTCGTCTCCACCGCATCGGGCCTTGCCGGGACATAGGCATCGCGAACGGGGGGCGGAGACGCCTCGCGGCTCGCGACCCCGGACACCCCGGTTGCCACCTTGGGATTGCCCGCTGCCACGCCCTGACGCTGCCGGACTTCGGTCATCCGCATCACCTCGCTGCCTGTCTATCGCCCTCTCCGGGCCGACACTTGTCACACGGGCTGTCCCTCGGCCGTCAGCGCCCCATGTTCATGTCGGCAGCGAGGATGATAGCCTCGGCAATTTCCTTGAGGGACTTTCGCTTGTCCATCGAGAGTTTCTGGATCCGGCGGAAGGCTGCCGCCTCGCCGAGGCCGGCCTGTTCCATCAGGATCCCCTTGGCCTTTTCGACCAGCTTGCGGGTCTCCAGCGTCTCCTTGAGCGTGCGCACCTCGCCCTCGAGCGAGCCCACCTCGTCCTCGAGCGCCTTCATCTCGTCGGCCCGGGCGAGCGCGACCTCGATGGCCGGGAGCAGCTCCGCTTCCTTGACCGGTTTGACCAGGTACCCGAAGACACCCAGGTCCACAGCCTGTTCCACGAGATCGGCCTGGGCCCAGGCCGTCAGCATGATGGCCGGAATCCGACAGGTCTGGTGAATGCGCTCGAGCGCCGCGAGGCCGTCGAGGCGAGGCATCTTGATGTCCATGAACATCAAGTCGGGCCGTTCGGCCAAGGCAACCTCCACCGCGGCCTCGCCATCGGCAGCCTCGGCCACGACGGCGTAGCCGCGCTCCTCGAGCATCTCCCGGAGATCCAGCCGTATCAGCGGCTCGTCATCCACGATCATGACCCGGATCGGCGGTTCCTCGGATGCCTCAGGCGTCACGCTCACCCTCCCCCTCACGGTCCGTCATCGGCAACCGCACAAGCACCCGTGTACCCGCTGGACTGCTCGAAATCGACAACGTGCCCCGCAGGTCCTGCGTCACGAGCGTTCGGATGATCTGCCAACCCAGTTGCTGGCTCTCCCGGGGGTCGAAGCCGGGGGGCAGGCCGATGCCATCGTCCTCGACCGTCAGCAGAAGGTCCCCATCCTCAACGGCCAGAACCAGATCCACCCGCCCGCGCCGACGTCCCTTGAACGCGTGCTTGAGGGTGTTCTGCACCAGCTCGTTCATGACGAGGGCCGCGGAAGTTGCCGGGGCCGAAGGCAGGGTCAGACGACCCTTGGGCAGGATGACTCGGGCCGAAACGGCCGTAAGTGGGGACGAAACGCCCTGCACGAGCGCCGACAACAGGTTGTATGACAGGTCTTTCATGTCGACGGCCTCGACCTCCTCGTGGGAGAGGTACTCGTGGACCAGGGCAATGCTGTTGATGCGATCGATGCAGTCGGTGATGACAAGCCGCGCCTCGCCGGACGAGGTTCGGCGGGCCTGCATCCTCAGGAGCGCGGCGATGGTCTGCAGGTTGTTCTTCACCCGATGGTGGACTTCGCGGATGATCGTGTCCTTGACCATCAGCTCCCGTTCGCGATCCCGGGCCTCGGTCACGTCGCGCAGCAGCAGGATGGCCCCGGCGTCCTCATCAGCGGGTTCGACGGGGACGATCCGGACCCGCAGCACGGCCTGCCGCGCCGTGACCTCGAGGTCTTCCCAAAGACCGTTCGCTGCGACCGTGCGCATCTCGCCACGCGCCGGCAGCGTCACCTGCCAGGGATCCCCGTCCTCGGCCGGATTGAACCCGAAGCGCCGCGCGAGGGGAAGTACCTCGGGTGCAGCCTGGCGAATGACACCCGACTGACCGACGATCAGCACCGCGTCGCCGGGGGCAGGTGGCTCGAGCACCTCGTCGAGCAGACGGGCCCGGGAAACCAGGGTCGTCACGAGTCGGCCGATGGCCAGGCGCGACCGGGCAATCCGCCCGGGCTCATGGCCCAGTTCGTCGCGCAGGGAGCGCTCGACGACACAGACCCCGCCCATCCTCGGCCCGAGCCGGATGGGAAAGGAGACCTGGTGCCGCGGCCTGCCGGCGACGACCCGCCCCTGGTCCCCCTCGGTCACGGAACCGCTGCGAATGGCCTCCCAGACCCCGCGCTCCCCAGCCTCGAGGCGCTCGCCGACCCGGGGCTCGGGCCGGAAGCTGGGCGCCCTGGCCGGCCGCGCCTCGCCAAGGACGCCCCAATCCCCGTCGTGCAGCGGGACGGCAAGCCAAACATCCGCCGCGAGCACATCGGCGAGGAAGGGCAGTTGGCGCGCCAGCCGCGCGAGCCAGATCCGCTCGGCCTCGGCCGGTTGCCAGCCCTGCAGCACCTCCATCAGGCAGTTCCCGGCCTCCCGAACCTGACGAAGCGTCGCTTGCCCACCTGCAGAATCTGGCCGACCCGCTCCGGTCCGACGGGCATCATGGGTTCGCCCAGCGTCTCGACCGTGCCCTCGGGCCCATGGCACCGGACACCGCCCTGCGTGACGAGGCGCCGGGCATCGCTGGTGGTCGCGGCAAGGCCAAGCTTCACCAGCAACGGGGAGAGAGGCATGCCGGCGGGCCAGGCGTCGGCATCGGGTATCTCGAGCGGCAAGGCCCGTTCCTGGAAGCGCCGAACGAAAGCCTCCTCGGCGATGCCGGCCGCTTCCGCATCGTGGAACCGGGCCACGATGGCGCGCGCGAGGCGCATCTTGGCGTCCCTCGGGTGCAGGCTGCCGGCTGCCAGGTCCGCGCAGACCGCCCTCACTTCGTCGGCCCCCCGCGCGGAAGCAAGGCGCCACCAGTCCGGCAGGGCCGCATCCGGCACGGACATGACACGCCCGTACATGTCCTCGGGCGGACAGGTCAGCGGGATATCGTTGCCAATCGACTTGGACATCTTTTCGTGGCCATCCGTGCCCACGAGCAGGCCGTAGGTTACGCAGGCCTGCGGCTCCTGACCCGCCGTCGCCTGCAAGTCGCGCCCCACCAGCAGGTTGAAGCGCTGGTCATCACCGCCCAACTCGACATCTGCCCGAATCTCGACGGAGTCCTGACCCTGCAGGAGCGGGTAGAGCAGTTCGTGCAGGCCGATGGCATCGCCTCGCTCGTGGCGACGGGCGAAATTGTCCCGGGCCAGCATCTGGGCCACGGTTGCCTCGCCGAGCAGGCGCAGGACGCCTGCGAGATCCATCGGTTCGAGCCACGTCGCGTTGTGGTGAATCTCGGCCTTGTCCAGATCGATCATCCGGCCCAGCTGTTCGAGGTAAGTCCGGGCGTTTGCCGCCACCTCGGACGCCGTCAAGGGTGGACGGGCCGCTTCCTTGCCGGTTGGGTCCCCGATGCGCGCCGTGAAATCCCCGATGATGAGCACCACCTGGTGTCCCGCCTGCTGGAAGCGCCTGAGGCCCTCGAGGACCACGGCATGGCCGAGGTGCAGATCAGGTTTGGTGGGGTCGAAGCCCAGTTTGACTCGTAGCGGTCGCCCTTGGGCCAGCAGAGCCTCGAGGCGGCCGCGCGGGAAAGCGTCGACCGCACCGACCAGCAAATCGTCCAGAGCGCCCACAGCCCCTCCCGCCGGAACCTGCCATCGGGCCATCATAAGGATCAGCGCGCATGGGCGGCAAGACGACCGACCCGGCTTCCCTGCATGGTATAAGGGGAACGGCGTGGCCCCCCGGAAGGGCCATCGTCCCGAGATCCGCAGGCTTTCGACGAGGGCATCCACCAATGGTGATGGAGAAGGTGATCAACAAGGGACTCGAAGGGGTCGTGATCACGGCCAGTTCACTCACGAGCATCGACGGCCAGGTTGGCAAGCTGATGTACCGCGGCTACCTGATCGGCGAACTTGCTGAGCACGGCACCTATGAAGAAGTGGTGTGGCTGCTGCTGAATGGCGAACTGCCGACCGCCTCCCAGCTCGACGCCTTCCGGGCCGAGCTCGCCGACCAGCGGACCGTGCCTGATGGCATCGTGCAGATGCTGCGCATGCTCCCGCAGGGTGCAGACTCGATGGCTGCGCTGCGCACCGCCGTCTCGATGCTTGCGGTCTACGACGCCGAAGCCGAGGACCTGTCGGCCGAGGCCAATCGTCGCAAGGCCGTCGCCCTGACGGCCAAGATGGCCACGATCGTCGCGGCCTTCGAGCGCGTCCGGACGGGCCACGAGCCGGTCGCCCCCCGGAAGGACCTGTCCCACGCCGCCAACTTCCTCTACATGTTGACCGGGCAGGAGCCCGACGCGACCAGTGCCCACATCTTCGACATCTGCCTGATCCTCCACGCGGACCACGAGATGAACGCCTCGACGTTCTCGGCCCGGACCACGGCATCGACGTTGTCCGATGTCTACTCGGCCATCACTTCGGCAGTCGGCACCTTGAAGGGCTCGCTCCACGGTGGCGCCAACGCGCGGGTCATGGAGATGCTGCAACAGGTCGGCGGTCCCGAGAACGCCGAGACGTGGATCAAGGATGCCCTTGCCAACAAGAAGCGCGTCATGGGCTTCGGCCATCGCGTCTACAAGACCGAGGACCCCCGTGCCACGGTGTTGCGCAAGCTGTCCAAGGAACTGGGCGAGCGCCTGGGCACCCCCCAGTGGTACCAGATCTCCCGCACCGTCGAGCAGGAAGTGCTGGCCCAGAAGAACCTGTATCCCAACGTCGACTTCTACTCGGCGTCGACCTACTTCATGATGGGGATCAAGACGGACCTCTACACGCCCATCTTCGCCCTGTCCCGGATCGCCGGCTGGACGGCCAACCTGCTCGAGCAGTACGCCGACAACCGTCTCATCCGCCCCGACTCGGATTACGTCGGCCCCCGCGAGCGGTCCTACGTGCCGATGGGTCAGCGGGCCTAGGCGAGGGGAAAGCAGGACCGACGATGGACGACATCATCAGTCGCGGCGTGCAGTGCGCCCTCGAGTTGCTGCCCCAGGCCCCTTGGCCTGCGCCGGAACTCAAGGAAGACGAGCTTCCCCGACCCAAGAAGGCCCGCACGGGTCCCCTGGGCAAGGCCGAGGCAGCCCTCGTGGAGGTCCCGGCATGGCTTCGGGCTTACGAGCGCGCTCCCTGGGCAACAACGCCCCAGTACCAGCAGCGGATCGAACGCGAGACCGTCTGGCCGCTCTACGACCTGATCATCATCACGCCCTCGCTCGACAAGGTTCCTGCCCTTACGGAGGCCCTCGTCGACGCCTTGGCCATGGATGCCAAGACGGCCGAGAAGATGGCGACGGCAGCCGTCCTCAACCCCGTGCCGGCGATGATTGCCGTCCCCAAGGAAGCGACAGACATGGTCCGCAAGCGCCTTGCCGGGTTGGTCCGGACGGAAGTCCCACGCAGCGTCTGGGACAAGCTCTAGCCGGCATCGCGGCCGTCAGGCCGCGTACGGCGTGACCTCGTGCAGCATCTGGGTCCCGTAATCCGGGATAAAGAAACGCATCCGTACGGGCGGATGGTCGTGGCCTGATGCCTCGCTGGCCCCACGGTCCGAAAACTCCCGATGAACGGCCTCGAAGGCTTCCGGGAAGAACGCCACGAGCGAGGGCGGCAGCACCAGCCAGAGCTCCTCGAAGCCTGCCCAGAACGCGGACTTGGCCCTGAGCTTGCGCCGAAAGGCCGCGAAGGGGTCCTGATCCCCTGCCGCCGCCCCGACCAGTGTCTCGATCTCGACCCAAACCTTGTTGGCCACCCACAAGTCGGGATAGCGGAACTCCTGGAAGGCCATCGCACGCTCGGGATCCTGCTCGACCCCTGACTCGATGGCCGTATCCAGCAGGAAGTTGTCATGGGCCGTCTGGCCGATGAAGTCGGCCTGGGGAGGCATCAGCTTGCGGAAGCACGTCACCTGACCCTCCGGATACCGGGCAACCAGAGTCCGCCACGCGATGAGCCTTGCCGTCAGGATGGCCTGCGGCTCGTGTCCGGCCCGCCACTCCGCCGGCGGCCAGATGCGCGCGGCGGCGATCTGGGCCAGGGTGGCCTGCCGTTCGAGTTCCTTGGAGGCGTAACGCAACGTATCGAGGGCAAAACCATCGAGACGCGCCGAGGGCATGCCGAGAGACAACTTCAGCAGTTCCACGCAGCCTTCGACCTCTTCCGTCGGCATCTTGACGGTGCTGGCATAGCGGGGACGGCACCGGAACACGTAGGGATAGAGATTCTGGAACTTCTCGTACTGCCGCATGAACGGCTCGAAATCCCGGGAGTCGGGCACCATCGGGAAGACGTTCAGAAGCGCGACCTCAGGCAACTTGCCGGACGATTCACGCTCGACCATGATCGACTGCTCGCCGTGGATCTCGAAGGCGGGCGTCGGATCCTCGGGGAAGAGAGACAGGCGCCACTCCATGATTGGCAACAGGTACTTGACCAGCAGCAGGTGCCAGGACTCGGCTTCCTCGACAAACAGGTAGAGGATCGGGTCGCGCTGGGAACACGCCGCCTTGAAAAGCTCGACCTGACGGTCGCCACCGAAATCGAATAGCCGGGTCAGCAAATCCATCGTGAAGAGGAGCGTAACGCATGATGCGCGAGTTTGCCCGGCCCCGTTGCCCGTGGTAGAACGGTGACTTGCCAGACACCCTGGGTCCAAGCTCAACCGGAGGGAGCGCAAAGATGCGCAAGAAGATTACCGTCGTCGGAGCCGGCATGGTCGGAGGCACCACCGCCCAGCGCCTTGCGGAGCGCAACTACGCGGACGTGGTGCTCGTCGACATCGTCGAAGGCATGCCGCAGGGCAAGGGCCTCGACATCATGGAAGCGGGGCCGGTCTACGGCTACGACACCGTCGTGACGGGTGCCAACTCCTACGAGGAGACCGCAGGCTCCGACATCGTCGTGATCACCTCGGGCATGGCCCGCAAGCCGGGCATGAGTCGGGACGACCTGCTCTACGCGAACATGGACATCGTCCGTGGCGTGACGCAGGAGATCATCAAGCGCAGCCCGGACGCCATCTTGATCATCGTCTCGAACCCGCTCGACGCCATGGCTCAGTTGGCCTTCGAAGTGTCCGGCTTCCCCAAGAACCGCGTCATCGGCATGGCCGGCGTGCTGGACTCGGCCCGTTTTGCGACCTTCATTGCCATGGAGCTCGATGTCTCGGTCACGGACATCAACGCTTTCGTGCTCGGCGGCCACGGCGACACGATGGTACCGCTGTCGCGCTACACGACGGTGGCCGGCGTGCCCATCACCGAATTGCTGCCTGCGGACCGCGTCGCGGCCCTCGAGGACAGGGCCCGCAACGGCGGGGCCGAGATCGTCGGCCTCCTCAAGACCGGCAGTGCCTACTACGCCCCCTCGGCGTCGGTCATCGCGATGGTTGACGCCATCGTCCATGACCAGAAGAAGATCCTGCCGTGTGCCGTCTACCTCGAAGGCGAGTATGGCGTGAAGGGGCTCTTCGTGGGCGTTCCCGTCAAGCTGGGTGCGAACGGCGTCGAGAGCATCTTCCAGATCAAGCTGACTGAGGACGAACAGGCCCAGCTCAATCGCAGCGCAGCCTCGGTTCAGGAACTGGTCGACAAGATGAAGTCCAGAGCTTGATGGACGTCCACGAACCTGAGGCAGCCGAGGAGGCCGTCCCAGCCAGCGAGCGCTTGCTGGTGCTTGGTCTTTCGGCCCTCCAGTTCGTGCATGTCCTCGAGTTCATGATCGTGATGCCGCTCGGGCCCGACCTTGGTCGGGCCCTCGGTGTCCCGGCCGAGAAGCTGGGCATCTTCGGTGGCGCCTACACCCTTGCCGCGTTCTTCGCCGGACTTGCCGGCAGCCTGGTTCTGGATCGCTTCGCACGTCGACAGGCCCTGCTTTGGAGTGGCGTCGCGATGGTCGTGGCTACGGCCCTTTGCGGCCTGGCCACGGGTGCCGCCTCCTTCCTGACCTTTCGTATCCTGGCCGGGATCGCGGGCGGGCCCGTTACGGCGCTGGCCGTTGCGCTGGTCGCGGACGTCGTCCCCCTCAAGCGCCGGGGCCGGGCGATGGGCACCTTGCTGGGCGCCTTCTCCGTCGCATCCATCCTCGGGGTGCCTGCAGCGCTGATGGTCGCCAACCTCGCCGGATGGCCCGCACCGTTCTTCGCCACCGCGGCCCTCGGTGCCCTGGTACTGCCCCTTGCCATGCGGGGCATCCCGACGTCCGCCCCGCCACCCGTTCGATCGCCCTCGGCCATCCTTGCGGGCTTCGGCAACCTCGTGCGGCGCCCCGAGGCGATGGCAGGCCTGCTGATGACGCTGACGGCCTCGGCTGGCAGTTTCGCGCTCATCCCCAACTTGTCGGCCTACCTGCAGCACAACCTTGGCCTACCGCGAACCGACCTGCCGGGAGTCTACCTGCTGGGTGGCGTCCTGACCTTCCTCGGCATGCAGGCCACGGGCCGCATCGTCGATCGGCTCGGGGCCCCCGGTCCGGCGTGGGCCATCACGGCAGGCTTCGTCGGCCTGTTGTCGGTCGCCTTCCTGCGTGAACCAGCGGGCTGGCCCCCAGCCCTGGTGGGGGCCCTGTTCATGTTCTGCAACGGGACGCGTGTCGTCACGACGGGCACGATGAGCACCCGTATTCCTCGCCCCGAGGAACGGGCCGGCTTCTCGTCCCTGCAGTCGGCGGTGCAAAACCTGGGGTCGGCCTTGGGCGCCGCTGTCGGCACCCTCTTCCTGGCCAGCCGTCCGGATGGCAGCCTGACGGGCATTCCCGGCCTGACGACGGTGACGATCGTCCTTGCCATGTCCGTACCGGCGCTACTGACATGGCTCGACAGGCGCGTCGGTCAGGAAGTGCCTAACCGTCCTTGAGAAAGCGCTCCCGCACCCGGGCGCGGTAGCGCACCTCGGAAGCAGCCCACAGCTGGAACCCGAGCGCCATCATCAAGACGACGACTGCCCCCATGGTCAGGTCAAGCAGGCGGGATTCACCGGTCACGACGGCAGCCGCAGCCGCACCGACCAGAACAAGGACCATCACCGTCCAGAGCGCACCATCGGCCTGGCGCAACGGCCCGGAAGCAAAGACGTCCTCGAGGCCACCCGTGGGTTGGCGTGACAGTTGTCTGCGGGCCTGCTCGGCGCGCGGCTCCGGCAGGCGCCCCCAAGGCGGTTCCCCGATGCAGGCCAGACAGGCTTCCTCAAGGGACGCCTTGCGCAGGCGTCGGATCAGGGGCTGGCTGAGCACGGTGCCTGCCGGCAGGAAGATGGCCCGCGAGCCGGGGTCCCGCAGAGGTCGCACCAGCAATTGCCCGGGCTTCAAGGGAGACTCTTCCGACATGCCCTTGGGATCGGCACCTTACGCACCGACCTTTAGGTCGACAGCGACCCCTTCTCCTGCACGGCAAACGCATCACCCGGCGCAAAGACCGGTACGGCCGCCTCCTTACCCTTGACGGGCAGCACGCCACGCGGCGTACAAGTCAGGTAGCCCTCCACGGCAGCGGCCGTTGCCCCGTCAATCAGGATGCCGACCCCCACTTCCTTGGTCAGACCCTCGAGACGTGCAGCCGTGTTCACGACATCACCGATGGCCGTGTATTCCATGCGGTCCTCGCTGCCGATACTGCCGACGACAGCGTCACCACTGGTGATGCCGATGCCGATGGCGAATTCGGGTAGCTCGCGATGACGCTGCTCCGCGTTGAATGCCTCGAGCGCGAGCAGCATGCGCTGACCTGCCCGGATGGCCGCGCGTTCGGGATGGGCTAGTTCGTTCGGTGCCCCGAAGAGCGCCATCAGACCGTCCCCGATGAACTTGTTGACCGAGCCGCCTTCCTCCGTCACGGCCGCCACCATCCGTGCAAAGTAGCGATTCAGGGAGTCGACGAGGGCTTCTGGCGTCAGGCGCTCGGCCATGGTGGTGAAGAAGCGCACGTCCGAGAACAGGACGACCAGATGCTGTCGGTGAACGCCGAGCGCCGCCGTGCCCCGCTTTGCGGATGCAGCCAATTCGGGGGAGGTATAGCGTGCCATGGCCTCTTCAAGGAGCCGGCGCTCATCGAGGCCCTCGGCCATGTGGTTGTACTGGTAGGCCAACTGGCCAAGCCTGTCGCTGGACTCGATCGGCAGCCGGACATCCAGGCGACCGGCCTGCACGAACTCAATGCCGCTGGCCAGACGCTCGAGGGGGCGACTCAGGCTGTGACGGATCAGGACGGCGAATACGGCCGTGAGAAAGACCGAAACCAGCAGCAGGTACCCAAGCAGGGGCAGGAGCTCCTCGGGCGACCGCCCTCTGGCCAATTCCTGTCCGAGCAGGACCATCGCCATGGTGAACCAGTAAGGTCCCACGAAAATCACGGAGACCATCACGCGGCCCCGAACGGACAACATCCAGCCCGAGCGGTAGCGTCCCGGGTCCTCGCCCTCGAAGAGTGCCGCGAATACCGGACGCAACAGAATGTCATAGGAGAGCAGGGCCACGACTCCCGTCAGGGGGCCCACCAGAAGGCCGGCCATGACCAGTTCGGGCGGTGGCACCTCCCCGGCTACGCGGATGCCGGCGGCAATCACCGGAGGGTAGACCAAGCCCCAAGTCAACACGCTGCCGACGGCAGACCGGTATGGCACCGCAAGCGCAAGCTTCCGCGCAAGCTCTCTGGCTTCCGGGCGAACCTCCTCTCCCCGCTCCATCTGCCATAAGACATCCCGCATGGGCAAGGACCACCGCTTGACGATGGCGACGATGATCGTCGACAGCGCGACAAAGGCGCTGGCCAAGGCCAGCAAAGCCGCAACAAGGGCAGTCGGACGCCAGCCTCCCGTGACAGCGACATAGCCGAAAAGCAGGCAGGTCGGCAGAAGGCCGGAAATAATCCTGCCGGCCATTGGCAATCGCTGCTCGGCAAGCTCCCAGACACCCACGGACGTCCTCGCCGAGGGCTGAAACATCGCCGTCTGGCCACGAAACAAGTTCACTTGTCCACCCTAATGCAAGGCAGTCAAGCTGCAAGTGGCCGACGGCACGATTGCGACGGCGTTCATCGTCGTAGGGCCAGAATGGCGCCCCGGTCGAAGACCCGCACGGCCATCCGGTATGCGGGCCAGAGCAGCAGCAGCCACGGCAGCAGAATCCACGGCAAGACGCCATCTGTCCGCACGGCTCCGGAAAGCAAGGCCGCCTGCAGGCCCATGGCGGGCAGCACGACGAGCGCGCCCCATTGCTGGGCCGCCCGGGCATCCGGGATACGTGCCGACAGGAGCACGAGGACCAGCGTCACGAGCATCGAGGCCGCAGGTGCCCCCCCGAACACGACCATGACCCAGCCCGGGGTCACGAGGACATCCCGGACCGCAGGCCAGCCCAGGAAGTGCGCCGCGACCCCAAGCTGGATGCACCAGGAGAGCCATGTGATGGCCACGGGCGGCAGGCTGGCACCCAGGACCTTGGCCCACAACAGCTCGTGGGTCGCGACGGGCGTCGCCAGCACGGGCTCGAGCGTGCCTTCCGTGCGCTCCTGCACCAGGGCGTTGGCCGCTGTCGTCAACGGGAGCACCAGCGGGAAAATCGTGATGTAGCCGAGTGACACCAGCACGATCAACCAGAGCACCTGCCGACCTGCCGGCTCATTCGCCAACCGGGGGTGCAGCAACGCGACGGGATTCGGCCCCGCCTGTCCCCGCCCTGCCTTCTGGCTGCGAGGCTCGACGCGCTCGCCAAGCAGTTCCTGGCGAACGCGCATGACCTGTACCTGGGCCGAGACGGCCTGCTCGGTCCGGGCCACGATGGCCAGAAGGCCAGGCATCATCCCGGCAGCCAGGACCAGAGGCACCACGATGACGCCGACAAACAGGCGTCGGTTGCGCCACAGGTCGAGCGCCTCGCGCCACAGCAGCCAGCCCATCCGGCGGGTATTCAAGCGTCATCACCCGCAGGGGCGATGCCCAGGGTGCCGAGGACGGCCTCCTCGAGCGTCGCCGTCGCGGCCCGTACCTGTCGGACCCGAGCACCCCGGGCCACGAGGTGACCTACGAGATCGGGCGTGCGCAAGTCGGGTTGATCGACGCGAACCAACAGCTCTCCACCCTGCCACGCATAATCGCGCACCCAAGGCACTTCCCGCAGGACCGACTCGAGATCTCCGGGCACGTCGTCCAGTCGGAACGCCACACGCTGCCCTCCGAAACGCGCCCGGAGGGCTTCGGGCGCGTCCAGAGCCAGCAACCGGTGCCTGAAGATGGCCACCCGATCGCAAAGGCGCTCGGCCTCGTCCATGAGGTGCGTGGCGAGAAAGACGGTGGTGCCGCGACGACGCAGCTCGAGCACAAGGTCGCGAACGACACGGCAGCTGTCCACGTCGAGACCGGACGTCGGCTCGTCCAGGAAGACCAGATCCGGCTGGTGCAACAGGGTCCGCGCCAAGGCGACCTTCTGCGCCATACCCTTGGAAAATCCGGCCATGGGGCGATCCGCGTGCTCCTCGAGGCCCAGCAACGCCAACTGAGCATCGATGCGGCGTCCCGGACGCGACAGGCCGTGCAACCCGGCGAAGAAGGCAAGGTGCTCCCGTGGCGTCAGGCGCGGATGCAAGCCCGGTTGCTCCGTCAGCACGCCGACCCGCTTGCGGATGGCTTCGGCCCCTGCCTCGAGATCATGACCGAGCACGATGGCCGAACCGCAAGTAGGTTCGAGGAGGGTCGAAAGCATGCGGGTGCAGGTGGTCTTTCCTGCGCCATTGGGGCCCAGGAAACCCAGTACCTCGCCCCGGCGGACCTCGAGATCAAGGGGGGCCACCGCCTCGAGGTCCCCGAACCGGCGCCCGAGGCCACTCGTCAGAATCGCGACTCCGGTCATCCGCGCCACCTGCGCCAGAGCAACCAAGCCGCGCCCAGTCCCACCAGCCAGCGATCGTGCCGGTCCAGCCGAGGCGCCAGGGTCCTGCCCAGCCCCCGGGCCACGGGACGAACCAGCCGTTGAAGGGTGCGAGAGGCACGCGACGCCTCGACATACCAGCGCAGGGGGCCTGTCCCGCCCGTGGCCCGGGGTACGTCCGCAACGACCTCCCCCTGCATGATCCCGCGACAGACGTCCCAAGCAGGCTTGGGGGTCGTATCCGCCGCAAGCAGGCCAAAGTGATTCTCGATGGCGACCAGGCCTTCATGGGCGATGGGCCTCGGGGGATCGACCAGTTCGTAGAGATTCACGACGTGCATATCCTGGTTCGGCAATGAGTCCGGTCCGGCCAACTCCGCGAGCCGCGGCAGGGCACGTGCATACCACCGGGCCATACCGGACTCGTCGTGGAGGTCGGCAAACATCGAACCGCCCCAAGGCATGCGTACCTGCCCGCAGCTGGCATAGCCGGTCTCGGCCACGCACAGGGCCTTGCCCCAGCAAGCGGATCGCGGATCGGCGATCAGGGCACGCAGGCGTTCGAGGGGCCGCCAGACCTCGGCACCCAAGCCCGGCACCCACGTGTCCGGGTAGTGGTCAAGCCCGATCACGTCGACCCAGTCCCCGCAGCGGGCCATGTAGGCCTCGAGGAAACCGTCCCACGTGGCCCAATCGGGCAGGTCGAGCGGCACCAGGTCGCCGATGTCCGCCAGGATGTTGACGGCAAGGCGCGCCTCGCTGCCCAGCGCCGCCCGAGCGATGCGGTGCATGCCTTCCAGGATGGGCCATCGGACCTCGGTAGGCAGGTCGACTTCGCGGCCTCGCAGGGTGACGCGGCGGGTGGCGAAGAGCGCGGCATCGCCCTTGGCTGCGGCCAACCAGTTGTTCGGCTCGTTCCAGACCTGCCAGACGGCCACCGCCCCGTCATCTAGGCCAGCCAGCAGCTCGAGGTAGCGGGCCCAGGCATCCAGGAAGGCGGCGCGATCACGCCCCGCGCGCTCCATCACCCAGTCCGGCGGGTTGTACAACACGGCCCAGACCCCAAGGCCCTCTTCCCGCAAACGGGCCAACAGGTGCCTGTAGAAGGCCACCGCCTCAGGCCGGAAGGGGCCCGGCTCGGGTTGCACCTGCCGCCACAGGAGATCCGTCCGCACCATGGACGCCCCGAGTTCCCGGACCTTGGGCAGCAGGCGCTCGAGCACGCGCTCCTGCGTGGCGACATCGAGATCCGGGCACAACCGGGCAGGGTTCAGGTTCACCGACCACTGCAGCATCGTTCGTCCATTATGCCCAGAGGAGTGCGGCCACTATAATGAAGGCCGCATGCACGACCTTTTGGCTGCCCAGCTCGTGGACCTGCCTGCCCAGCCCGGGTGCTACATGTTCCGGGACGAGGCCGGCACCCTCCTCTATATCGGCAAGGCCGTCAACCTGCGCCAGCGGGTCCGTTCCTATTTCCGCGACGACGCCGGGCAATCGGCCAAGACCCGCCTGCTTGCGGCACGGGTCCACGCCGTCGAGGTCGTTCGGACGCCAACGGCTGCTGACGCACTGAACCTCGAGAACACGCTGATCAAGCAACACCAGCCGTTCTTCAACATTCGGCTGAGGGACGACGCCACCTATCCCTGGCTCAAGCTGACGCTCGACGAAGCCTACCCGAGGCTGCTCGTCGTCCGTCGCCGCAAGGCCGACGGCGCACGCTACTTCGGCCCTTTCCCGGACGCCGGCGCGATGCGCGCGACCCTGCACCTGGCCGGCAGGATGTTTCCGCTGCGCAAGAAGGCACGTCCGCCCTACCGCGACCGGCCCTGCCTCAACTACGACATCGGCCGCTGTCTCGCCCCGTGCCAGGGCAAGGTCGACCCGGCCACCTACCGGGGGCTCGTGGAAGGTGTCCAAGACTTCCTTGAAGGGCGGGCCAGCGACCTGCAGCGCCGCCTCGAGACGGACATGGCCGCCGCCGCCGACCGGCTCGACTTCGAGCAGGCGGCCAGGCTTCGGGACACGCTCGAGGCCTTGCGCAAGGTCATTGTCCGCCAGATCACCGTGGGCCCTTCGGACCAGGACATGGACGTCCTGCACGTGGCTGTCGGCGAGGCCTTTGCGTGCGTGGAAGTGCTGCAGGTCCGTGGCGGCAAGGTAACGGGTCGCCGGGAACATGGCCTCGACCTGCCGCCCGGGACCGACCCGCGGGATCCGGACCTCGCGGCAGACATCCTCGGGGCCTTCCTCGCCCGCGGCTACGAGGACCTGCGGGTTCCCCCGGAAATCCTGGCACCGGTCGAGCCCGAGGCGGCCGAAGCCTTGATGGAGATGCTGGGCGCCGCACGCGGCAGCAAGGTCAGGCTGTCCGTACCCAAGCGGGGTGCGCGCGTGACCTTGCTGGACATGGCGGCCGACAACGCCCGCACGGGCCTCGAACGGCTCAGCCTTGCCCGGCGCCTTGCGGCCGAAACCCGCAAGGACGATGCCCTGACCGCATTGGCCGAGGCACTCGACCTCGACGCCCCGCCCCGCCACATCGAAGGCTTCGACCTCTCGCACACCCAGGGTATCGAGGCGGTCGCCTCGCTGGTCGTGTTCCGGGAGGGTCGTCCGGCCAAGGAGGCCTACCGGCACTTCCGCATCCGGACGGCGCGAGGCGGCGATGACTTCGCCGGCATGGAGGAAGTGGTCGGCCGTCGCTACAAGCGCCTGCTGGAAGAAGGCACGCCGCTGCCTGACCTGATCCTGATCGACGGCGGGCCCGGCCAACTGGCCGCGGCCGTCCGGGCACTCGGAGCCCTGGGCCTCGAGGACCAGCCGGTCTTCGGCCTGGCGAAGCGCCTCGAGGCCATGTTCCTGCCCGATCGCCCCGACCCTGTCCTGCTGGCCCCGGATGCCCCGGCCCGCCTGCTGGTGCAGCATATCCGCGACGAGGCCCATCGGTTCGCGCTCGGCCTGCATCGCAAGCGACGCGGCAAGGCGGGTACGCGTAGCGCGCTGGACGGCATCGAGGGCCTGGGGCCGCGCCGCAAGGTCCAACTGCTGGAACGGCTGGGCTCCGTGGATGCGATGCGGTCGATGCCGGCCGCCGAACTGGCCAGGCGTGGTGGCATTCCCCGCCCGCTCGCGGAGCGCATCTGCCGATCCCTGACGCCTGACCCTCACCGGGAGCGTGCCGATGCGTAGGCAAGTCGCGTCGCTGCTGGCCCTGCTGTTCCTTGCCCTGTCGTCCGGCCTGCCTGCCGCGGAAGCCCGTGAGCACCGCAAGGTTCCGGCACCGCCGCCGTTGACGGGTCGGGTCCCCGCCCGTCCGGTCAAGGGCCTGACCCAGGCCCAGCAGCAACAGCGGGTCGTGCAGCAGCGCCTCGGCGAGGCACGCAGACGCGTCCGCGAATTACGTCGACTCGAGACGACCCACGTCCGCAAGCTGTCGGAGATCCAGCAGGCCGTCGAGCAGACGAGCCGTCGCCTCGAGGACTCCCGGTTCCGGCTCAACAGGGCCCAGCGCCGCCTGACGGCGACGCGCGGCGAACTTCGCCGGGCCCAGGATCGTTTCACGCGGGAGCAGGCCCTGGCCTCGAACCGCCTGAGGACCATCCACAAATTCCGACACGTCTCCAACTGGGAGGCCCTGCTCACGGCGCCGGACCTCTTCGCATTCCTGACGCGGTACCAGTACCTCAAGCACGTTTCGATGACGGACCAGCGCCTCCTGGATCGCCTGGACCGCATGGTGGCCGATGTCCACGAGAAGAAGCAGCGCTACGACGAGTTGGTGGGCGAGGTCGACCGCCAGACCAGGTCCATCTCGGCGCAGAAGGCCGACCAGGTGGAACAGAAGGTGTCCCAGGCCGACCTCGTCTCGCGCATCCGTAGCGAGCGCGCCGCGTGGGAGGCCGCCGAGGAACAGCTCGAGCGCACCAGCCGCGAGTTGGAGGCCTTCATCCGCAGGATGCTCGCGGCCCAGCGCAGCCGGGCCAGGCTGGGCACCGGCCGCTTCGCATGGCCGGCCCGGGGACGCATCACCAGCCCCTTCGGGATGCGCATCCATCCGATCTACCGTGTGGCCAAGCGCCACCACGGCATCGACTTCGGCGGACGTATGGGCAGTCCGGTCTATGCAGCGGACACCGGCATCATCCTGTTCGCGGGCTGGTACGGCGGCTATGGCAAGGTCATCATCATCGACCACGGTGCATCGATGGCCACGCTCTACGGTCACCTGTCCGCCATCCACGTCGGCAGCGGCCAGAAGGTGACACGCGGCCAGGCCATCGGCCAGATTGGCTCCACCGGTCTGTCGACGGGCCCCCATCTCCATTTCGAGGTCAGACGCAACGGAGCTCCCGTCAATCCTGCGGGTTACCTGCGCTGAAGTCGGGGGGTATGATGACGAGACGTGTGGTCCCCGGAACGTCCCGGGGGGACCACCAGAAGGAGTGGCGTCAATGATGTTCCGGCAAAAAGCCGCCAAGGCCGTGGGACGCGTCGGGTTGCTCGCAGGGCTGATGGCCGGGTCCTTCGGCCTGGGAATGGGCTTCGATCCGCTCGTGATGGCGGCGGAGAGTCGGGACTTCAGGACCTTCTTCGAGGTCTACAACAAGGTCCGGACCGAGTTCCTGTCCCCGCCGGGGGACGAATCCAAGCTCGAGTACGGGGCGATCCGCGGCATGCTGGAGACCTTGGACGACCCTTACACCCGCTTCATGGAGCCCAAGGTCTTCAAAAGCATGCAGGAGGAGCGCCAAGGGTCCTTCTCGGGCATCGGCATCCAGATCGGCATGCGGGACAAGAAGCTGACGGTCATCGCCCCCATCGAGGAGACGCCGGCATGGAAGGCTGGCCTCAAGGCCGGGGATCACATCATCTCGGTTAACGGCAAGTCGACCCAGGACATGGCCATCGACGAGGCTGTCGGCCTGATTCGCGGGCAGCGGGGCACCCCGGTCAAGCTGGTGGTCGTGCGCGGGAGCGCCAAGCCCCGGACCGTGTCCATCGTCCGCGACAACATCGTGACCAAGGCCGTCCGGGCCCGGAACTTGCCGGGTGACGTCGGCTACATCCGCCTGTCGACCTTCATGAGCGAGTCGGCGGACCGCGAGATGCGCGACGCCCTGCAGAAAGTGGCCGGCCAGCGGGCGCTGGTCCTCGACCTGCGCGGCAACCCGGGCGGGCTGCTGCCCAATGCCGTGACCATCGGCCTGATGTTCATCGACAAGGGGCCCGTCGTGCAGATTGTCGACCGCGATGGCAACCGCGACATGCTGCCTACCGAGGGCATGATCCGGCGCACCGGCAACAAGGCACTCTGGGACAAGCGCAAGCCGTTCGTGGTCTTGGTCGACGGCGGCTCCGCCTCTGCCTCCGAAATCCTGGCCGGCGCCCTGCAGGATGCCGGCGTGGCAACGCTCATCGGGACGACGACCTTCGGCAAGGGCCTGGTCCAGACGGTCCATCCGCTCGAGGGCGGTGCCGGCCTTGCCATCACGACCAACAAGTACCTGACGGCGGGCGGCAACGACATTCACAAGCGCGGCATCATCCCCGACCTGCTCCAGGAGCCCGCGCCCACCCCCAAGAACGAACCCGAGCCCGAACCTTCCGATGACGTCGCGCGTGACGCCCGGGACGCCCAGCTGCAGAAGGCGCTGGCATTCATTCGCGGGCGTCTGGGACAAGGCCCCGTCGTCAAGCTGCCCCCGCGCGCCGCCATTCTGGAGAAAGCATCCAAGATGCGCCGCGACGAACAGGTGGCCGAAGCCGAGGGCCAGAGCGCCATCGACCTCGAGGCGACTCAGCGGATGGAGGGCTCGGTCAGCAGCCTGCTCGACCTGCAGGGCCAGCAGGAGGACGAGGTCACCCGACTTCTGGTCGATTTGTCCACCAAGGTGCGCGGGCTGTCCACGGATCAGATGCAGCGCATCACCTCCCACAAGGACTTCGACATCGAGATCGAAGGCGAGGCCACGGGCCGTGAAGGCGAAGCCCTCGCAAGCCGGCGGGCGGAGACGACGGCCGCCTACGTCCGGGGCTACCTGCAACACTTGGGCCTGCCGTTCGGACGCGAGGACCTCAAGGTCAAGGCGCGGGAAGGCAACCAGGGGGGCGTGACGGTGCGCATCCACCTGCCGCTGCAGGACCTCATCGGAAGATGATCCGGAGCTTCTCCGACTGAAAGCGTGCCTGTAAGCAGGCTGGGTACGATGGGGATACACCCCCGGTCCGGACGAGGACCCTTCAGGAGGAACCCGATGTCCCGCCTACCCAAGGCCCTGCTGGCAGCCACACTCATCATCTCCCTTCCCGGCTGCGCGACCGATAGCCTCAGCGCACTGCCCAACTCCGCAACACGGGCGGTATCACGCTTGAGCACGGTCGCCCGGACCGTGGGTGCCGCCATGGTCCAGGATGCCGTCACGGCCCTGGTCGAGGAGAGCAACGGCGAGGCCGCCGACTACGCCGTGATGGACCCTGGCACCTCGGCACCCGCCTACCGGGTCCAGTTGCTCGGCGCGCCCAAGCCGCCCGAAGGCATGGTCGGCATCACGAGCGGGCCTACCGGGGATGAGGGCCGGCCCCAGCTTGCCGCCGGCTTCCAGGGCAAGATCGACATGCAGTTGCCATTGGCCGAGCGTACGCGGCCCGATGGCTCCAAGGTCAAGCGTGGCAAGCCTGCCGAGCAGGGCAAGCTCGACCAGGTCAAGAAGCAAGTCGGCGAGCGCGTCGAGAAAATGAAGGGCAAGGTCGAGGCGCAGCGCAAGGCCGTCCGCGACGCGATGGGCAAGGACAAAGCCAAGCGCGAGGTTCTGGTGGGTGATGACGGCACGGTGGGCGTGGTCTCGTCCTTCGAGCACAGCAACAAGGCTGGCACCCACGTCGTGAAGGCCCAGCAGGTCTTCAAGGGCACCAGCAAGGACGACGTCAAGCCCGAGAACCTGCTTTCCAGCGCAGTGCGTTCTGCGCGCACCACGAAGGACGGCATCAAGTCCAGCAGCGTGCGTACGGTCGCCGTCAACGAGGACGGCACCAAGGACATCACGTTCACGCACACGCTGACCCGCAATGATGGCAAGACCAAGACGGTCTCGTGGGAGCGCACGGTCGCGGCGGATGGCTCGTCCTCGGGCGAGGGCAAGCTTGTCCGCTTTGATGGCAGCGAGTTGACCATCGTGCGGTCCGTGTCCACCGACGGCACCATCAGGGCGACGGTCACCGACACCCGCAACAAGGTCAAGGCCGAAGTGGCCCTGGACGAGGCCACGGGCAAGGTCGACGCCGAGGTCGCCAGCACGGAGGCTCCCGCGGAGAAGGAGTCCGTCGCCGTGGCCGATGCCGAAGCTGCGGAACCCGCCGCCGAGTAGCCCCTGAGTCGAGGGACCAGCCTGCCTGGGCGGGCCGGTCCCTCGCGCCATTTCCTGCCGCGGGAAATTCGCGTGACAGGGTATTGGGTAGTTAGTACGTTCCGACCAAGAGGTTCTTGCCTTGTCCAGCCGACGCCTGATTGGCACGAGCCTCGGATTGTCCCTGATGGCCCTGCCCTTGCTCCTGCACGGTTGTTCGGCCGACCAGCTGGTGCGCTTCGGCTTGCTGCGAGATGCCCTGCCGTCCCCCAGCGTCGACTGTCCCAGCCTCGATGATCTGGCGGAGGGCGATGCGTTTCCGCCTGGGTGCGAGGCGTTGCTCGAGGCCGAGCAGCAATCCCGCCTCGAGGCAGATGCGGCCGCAGCCAGCGCTTCCACCCCCACGCCGGCTCCCACGCCCGGTCCGGCGGGCGGAGGCTTGTCCGGCAAGGTTGAATTCGTCACGGGCCCCTCGCCCGCGGCGACCACGCCGCCGCCCTTCCCCAAGATCGAGACCCCGACCCCGGAGCCGGCGCCTTCCGCCATCCAAGGTTCGCTCGGCGAGTAGCCCACGGTGATGCCCAAGGCCCCGGGCCTCGCGACACGCATCCTGATCGGGCTGGTGGCGGGCGCCTTGATAGGCGCCGTGGTGCCCGATGTCGCCGTCAAGGCAGCTCCGATCGGCGAGGCATTCATCCGCCTGATCAAGTTGATCGTCGTCCCGATCCTGATCGCGACGATCACCGTTGGCATCGCCGATGCGGGCGACCTGAAGCGGGTGGGCACGCTCGGGTTCAAGACCCTGCTCTACTTCGAGGTCGTCACCACCATCGCCCTCGCAATGGGGATTGGCGCAGCGCACCTGCTGCAGCCCGGCGCAGGCCTTGACCCTGCCACGCTGGCCCACGCGGACATCAGCCGCCACGTCACCCGTGGCCAGGAGAGCCACAACCTGCTGCTGGCCGCGATTCCAGCCAACGCCGTCGACGCCGCGGCGAGGGGTGACCTCCTGCAGGTGCTGGTGTTCTCGGTGTTGATGGGCCTCGCAACAGCGGCGGCAGGAGCCGCAGGCAAAGCGTGGCTGGAAACGATGCGCGCCCTGGGTCAGGTCATGTTCCGCTTTACGCACCTGGTGATGGCACTGGCACCGTTCGGCGTGGCGGCCCTCGTCGCGAACACGGTCGCGACCTTCGGGCTTGGCGTCCTGCTCCCCCTCGGCAAGCTGGTCCTGGGCCTGTACCTAACCATGGCCGTCTTCGTCATCGTGGTCCTGGGCTCCATCGCCCGTGCTGCCGGCTTGGCGCTGTGGCCACTCATCAAGGCCCTGAAGGAAGAACTGATCCTCGCCTTCTCGACCGCCAGCTCCGAGACCGTCCTTGCCAGGCTGATGGACCGACTCGTGGCGGCCGGCGTCCCCCCCGGCATCGTCTCGTTCGTGCTGCCGACTGGCTATACCTTTAACCTCGATGGGTCTTCGCTGTATCAGGGCCTGGCCGTGCTGTTCATCGCACAGGTCTTCCACCTGGACCTCAGCCTCGGCCAGCAGGTCGTCATCCTGCTGACGCTCATGGTGACCTCCAAGGGTATCGCCGGGGTCCCGGGGACTTCCTTCGTCGTGCTCGCAGCCACGCTGGCCTCGACGGGCCTGCCCCTCGAGGGCCTTGCCCTGATTGCCGGGGTCGATCGCCTGATGGACATGGGCCGTACGGTCGTGAACGTCATCGGAAATGCCTTGGCCACCATGGTGATTGCCCGATGGGAAGGCATCCCTGCAAATGCCCTCGCGTGGCACGCCAGCGACGGTTCAGCGGGGGAGGCAGCCAAGGCCTGAGGCGGGTCCGGACGACGAGCAGCCTGGGGTTCTGACCCCGGCCCGTCCGCCGGACACTGCGCGCGGAACCCCTGGACGTCGATGACGGAAGGAACCGCGATGACACGAATTGTCCCCTTGGCCATGTTGCTGGGCCTGCCCCTCGCCGCCTGCGGCACGGCACCCGTGGCCTGGCAAGGTCCGCCGGACGCCATGAAACTGCCTGGTGGCATGCGCGCGTCGGATGGCTTGCTGGGCATCCAGCGCTGGCAGGACCTGGACCCACTCAAGCCCTCCATGCGGCGGCAAGCCACGGAAAACCTGCCGCCGGTCGAGGCCACGAAGAAGGATTTGCCCGAGCGTATCGCCCGGGAAGAGGGCGAGAAGCGTCTGGTCCGGATACCTAGGGAAAATCGGGGAGATCGCCGCGGCAGGCGCGGGGGTGGCCTTGGGGAAGATCCGCCGGATGTCGTCGGCTTCGGCTCGCTGGGCTATTGCGGCACGGCCTGGAATGACGGCTTCTGGGGCGGCGACGCCTGGAGCTTCGCGCCGTACGGCTGGAGCGGCAACCTCTGCTTGATCCCGTACGCCCTCGTCGGGGCCTACGATGTCCCTGCTTACGTCCCCTTCTACGATAGGGCCGCTACCCTCGCCCCCTATCAGGACCTGCCGCTCGCCTACGGGACGACACCCCCGGTACCCCACCCATCGGCCTCGGGGCACCCGTGGCCGGCGCCGTGGCACCCATTGGCGGCATACCGGGCGGCCTCCCGCTCGGGCCGGGTATGCCTGCAGGCTACGCATCCGGGCCCGTCGGCTACGGGCCCATCGGGCATGGCCCCGGCGAGGCCACGATGCCTTACGGCGTCTGGCCTGGACGCACGCCCGTGAGCAACCCGGCAGCGTGGCCGCCGGCATCACCCACCGCCACGGCCAGGACTGGCCTGGGCACGGCCGGATACGGGGGAATCGCCGCGATCAACCGTTGGCGCTGAGCACCGGCAATCCGGCGTTGTAAGGTCGGGGCGGGGATGGGCATGCTGCGGGCCGCGGTCCGGGATGGATCCCGGCCGACAAGGAGGTGCCCGATGAAGCCATTCCGGTGGCAAGCCCCGCTCCTGGCCGCAACCATGGCGTGATGCAGCGCGACGCATCCCGCCACGGCTCCCGTCGGTCCGCCGCGTCCGGCAGAGAACGGCACACCCGCAGTCGTGCCGGCAGAACTGACGGATCGGGACGCCGCGGTAACACGGCCCAGCAAGGTTCAGGTCGAGCAACCTGCTCCTGCCGGAGACGCGGCCGAAGCGGGCCAGGCGACGCTGCCGACCCAGGAGGAGCTCGACAAGGCCCTGCCCAAGGGGTTGACCCTGGCCCAGTTGCAGGAACGACTCAAGCAGGTGTCGGCCAATCAGATCGATACCGGGCAGGACACCGGGGAAGAGGCCGCTGCGCCCCAGGGTGACCGGCAGATCCAGCGCGGTGGCCGGGGCTTCGGTGGCGGGGGCCGGGGATTCGGCCGTGGCTGGGGCGGTGGGCGCGGCTGGGGTCGCGGCTGGGGTCGCGGCTGGGGCGGTGGGCGCGGCTGGGGCCGAGGCTGGGGCAGGGGCTGGGGCAGGGGCTGGTGGGGTGGCGGTTACCGGGGCGCCTCGGGGCCTTCCTGGTACGGTGACCTCTACGGCTCGTACTTCTATCCGGTCGTCGCCGGCGGCCTCACCTACTGCTACCCGTACGCCGAGGTCGGCGGGCTCCATCAACCGGTCACGACGACGCCCTTCCTCATATCGCCATGGACGATACGGTCCTGCCTACATGACCTGACGAGACGCCCGCGAGGGCCCGCATTCCCGGCCCGTTGCGCCTGCGGGATGCGGGCCCCAGCGTGTTAGCATGGAGCCCTGTTTCGGCACCCCCAAGCGAAGGAGCTCTGCGTGCGCGTCGTCGTCTGCGTCAAGGTCGTACCGGACACCACCGAACCCAAGCGTCTCGGAGACCAGCACGCGCTGGTCCGCAGCGGCGTCCAGGGTGCCGTCAACCCGATGGACGACTACGCCTTGGAAGTCGCCCTCAAGTGGAAAGATGCCCAGCCTGATCTGGACGTGGTCGTCCTGACGATGGGCCCGGACGACGCGCGGGCGATCATCAAGAAGTGCCTGGCCAAGGGCGCGGATCGCGCCGTCCTCGTCTCGGATGCGGCTTTGGCCGGTACGGACGCCATCGGTACGGCGCGTGTCCTCGCCGCCGCCATCCGCAAGATCGGCGACGTCGATGCCGTGCTTTGCGGCGTCCGTTCGTCCGACGGCGAATCCGCCGTCGTCGGGCCGGCCGTGGCCGAGCTCCTCGACCTGCCGCAACTCACGACGTGCAAGGAGGCCGACCTCGACGCATCGGCACGGACCGTCACCGCGAACCGTGAGGTCGATGGGGCCCTCGAGGTGGCACGGGCGGGCCTGCCTGCCCTCCTGACCGTCACGAAAGCCAGCTTCGAGCCCCGTCTCGCGAACTTCAAGGGCATCCAGGCCGCCAACAAGAAGGAAATCCTGGGTTGGACGACCGCGGACCTCGGCATCGCGCCGCCTGCGCGGCAGGTGCTGGTGACGGCGGCCGGCGAACCGCCGCAGCGCCCCGCGAGCCAGGTCCTGACGGGCACGGCTGCCGAAGTGGCCCAGAAGCTTGCCCAGTACCTGACCGAGCAGAAGCTCGTCTGATTCCGAGGAGACCCGCACCATGTCAACCATCTGGACACTGGCTGAAATCGAGGGTGGCGAGCTCAAGGGCATCACCCACGAACTGTTGACGGCGGCACGCAGCCTTGCGGATGCGTCGGGCAGCCTCAAGGTAGGCATCGTGGCGCTGGGCCACGAGATTGGCGGCCTGGTGCCCCAGCTCGGCAGCCTCGGCGCGGACATCGTCGCCCTGGCCGACGCCCCCAGCCTCGCCAATGCGCCTGCCGATGTCGTGGCCCGCGTGGTCGGGCCTTTCCTGCAGGGCCAGCAAGCACGAACGGTCCTGCTTGGCCATACCGCCACCGGCAAGGATATCGCCGGCCGCTTGGCCGTTCGCCTCGATTGTGGCGTCATTGCCGATGCCACCGAACTGGCAGTCGAGGGTGGCAAGATTGTCGCGACCCGCAGCATCTTCGGGGGCGGCATGTGGTCCCGCGCGGTGGCGGCCGGGAACGGTGCCGTCGTGACGGTCCGGCCGCGCGCCGTCACGCCGGCACCCGGCCAGCCAAGCCGTAGCTCCGAAACACTGACCATTTCCGTTGCCGACGGCAGCACGACACGCCGCGTCGAGACCTTGGAGCTCAAGCAGGAAACCAGCACGACGGTCTCATTGGGGGATGCCGAGGTTGTCGTGGCAGGTGGACGAGGCATGGGCGGCGCCGACAAGTTCGGCCCCGTCGAAACCTTGGCCAGGACCCTCGGTGCGGCGGTTGGTGCATCCCGCGCCGTGGTGGACTCAGGCTGGCGGCCCCACAAGGAGCAGATCGGCCAGACCGGGCGTACCGTCAGCCCCAAGCTCTATGTGGCCTTGGGCATTTCGGGAGCGATCCAGCATCTGGTCGGCATGAGGACCTCGGGTACGATCATCGCCATCAACAGCGATGCAGAGGCGCCCATCATGAAGGTCGCCAACGTGGCTGCCGTCGGCGACGTCCACGAGATCGTCCCGGCCTTGGTCGCCGAGTTGTCCCGCCAAGGCGTGGGCGCTGGCGCCTGAGGCTTCGCCTCGATCCTTCAGCGGGGGTGGACCTGAGACAGGTCAATCCCCGCTTTCGTTCGGATCCCTCGACTGATAACGCCGGTTCTGAACCAGCCGTCGCCAGTCAGCCACCCAAGAGCACTCCCCCCGGTCCAGCCAGGCTGTCCGGGGAGATTTGAGGTGCGGAAGGGGGGATTTGAACCCCCACACCTTTTGGGTACACGCTCCTGAGGCGTGCGCGTCTGCCGTTCCGCCACTTCCGCAAGTGAAATTACAGTTTAGAAGATCCTAAAGCTCAGGTCAAGGCAGAAGAACCGCTCCGGACTGCAAGGCCCACTGGGCAACCCAATGGGCGCCCGGCACCATCCAGCCTGCGACGGCCAGAATCCCGGCGCCCAGCACGAGGACGAGGCCGGATGACACGGCAAGGGCCACCCGCTCACCGGTTGCCAGCGACGGAGGGGCAGCGGGTGACGGCAACGCACCGGACAGGACGCGGAACAGCAAGGGCATGTAATACGCGAGTGACACCATGCTGCTCAGGATCGCGAGGACGCCCAACCAGCCCAAGCCTGCACCAAAGGCGACGGAAAACACCATGTACTTGCCGAGGAAGCCGGCCGTCATCGGGAAGCCCACCAGCGAAAGCAGGGCGACGACAAAGGCCGTGGCAAGCCCGGGATTGCGCTGCATCGCGCCATCGAGCCCACCGTTGCGCTCGAGAACATCGAGGCAACCAAAGGCTGCAAGGTTGGTCAGCAGATAGGCCACGAGATAGACCACCAGTGCCTGGACGGCATCCGTACCCGTAGACCCCGCAGCAGCAGCCAACCCCACGAGCATGTAGCCCGTATGGACCACACTTGAGAACGCCATCATCCGCTTGGGCTTCCGCTGGTTCATCGCCATGAGGTTACCGACGACCATCGACGCCGCAGCCAAGGCGGCCAGCAGGGGCTGCCAGTCGGTCCCGACACCGGCGAGGCCGGCCACGAGGAGGCGCAAGCCGAAGACGAAGGCCGTCACCTTGACCACCGTCGCCATGAAACCCGTAAGCGGAGTCACGGCACCCTCGTAGACGTCGGCAGACCACATGTGGAACGGCGCTGCGGCCACCTTGAAGGCCAGGCCTGCCACCATGGCCGCCAAGCCCAGCATCACGAGGCCGTGACGCGCCGGTGGGAGGTGGACCGCCGCAGCCTGCAACCGACCTAGAGAAAGGCTGCCGGTGGCGCCGAAGAGGAAGGCCATGCCCAGCAAAAGGATGGCGGAGGCAAAGGCACCCAGCAACAGATACTTGAGCACGGCTTCGTGGGCCCCCGGACGGGAACGGTCCAGTCCGACAAGCCCATAGACGGACAAGGCCACGATCTCGAGGCCCAGGAAGCCGGTGAAGACGTCACCGGCCGATGCCACGACACCGGAGCCCGCAACCGCAAACAACAAAAGCGCATGAAGTTCGCCGTGCGCGAACGAACCGCGATCCGCCGCCGCCATCAGACCGGGCAGAACCAGCAGGGCACCGGCCGACGCCAACGCCACCAACAGGAGGGACAAACTGTCGACCACCAAGGCGCCACCCATGTAGGTGGCCCTGAAGGCACCCGTCGCACCGACCGGCTCCATGCCGATGACCGGTCGAACCCAGAGCGTCACGGAGAGGACCAGCGCACTCAGGTTGACCATGCCGGCGTGCCAAGCCATGGTCCGGTCGGGATCCCCGTGACGGACGGAAGGCACGAGCAGCAGGGCGAGCAGGGCACCAAGCACGAGGAGGGCCAACGGCGCCAGAGGCAGGTAAGTCGCAAGTTGCGTGTTCATGGATGAGCCCCAGTCGGCAAGGCAGCCTGTGGAACAGCCTTGTGGAAGCGAAGGACATAGGCGTCGGACCAAGGCTTCATGCGATCGATGAGCAAGCCCGGTCGCACACCGAAGAGCACCATCATCACGAGCAAGGGCAACACCACGGCCAACTCGCGGACCCCGAGATCCGGGCCCGTGGGCGCAGGCTGGACGGCCGGCCCGTAAAGCATCCGCTGCAGCAACCAGAGCAGGTACGCTGCGCCAAGCACCACGCCGAGTCCACCGGCGAAGGCAACCCAAGGCGAGAGGCCCCAGGCACCGAGCAGAATCAGGAACTCACCGACGAAGCCGTTGAGACCAGGCAGGCCCGCGGAAGCCATGGCAGCGAACACCAGAGCCGCTGCCAACCAGGGATGTGTCGCGGCCATGCCCCCGAAGCGGGACAAGTGCGTCGCCCCTTGGCGCTCGCTGGCCCAGGCGGCCAGGATGAACAGGGTGGCCGTAACCAACGCATGGCCGACCTGCTGGAGCATCGCACCGCCAAGGCCCTCGGCCGTCAGACTGAAGATGCCCAGGGCGATCCAGCCGAGATGGCTGAAGCTCGAGTAAGCAAGAACCGTACGCACATCACGGGCACCGAGGGCCAGAACGGCGCCGTGCAGAATCCCGACGACGGCAAGTCCGGCCAGCCAGGGTGCCCAGGCCACCGCCTGCTCGGGAAACAGTGGCATGGCGACCCGCAGGACACCGTAGGTGCCCAACTTGGCCATCAGGCCGGACAACAGGATGACCGCAGGCAGGGGCGCCGACGTGTAGGCAGCAGGCAGCCAGTAGTGCAACGGGAAGAGCGGGATCTTGACGGCAAAGGCAAGGACAAGGCCGGCAAAAGCCCAGCAACGTGCGCTGGCACTCCACGTGGAAACGACGCCAGCCAGAGCATCCAAGTCGAAATTCCATGCCCCGAACCGTGCGTGCGCCTCAGCTCCCATGGCGAAGATTACCGCCAGCATGGCCAGCGAACCGACCAGCGTCACCACGACGAAAGGCACCGTCGCCTTGCGACGATCGGCGTCCCCCCACAGCAGGATGAGAACCAGGGCCGGAAGCAGCATCAGCTCCCAGAAGACGTAGAACACGAGCAGGTCCTGGACAACCAATACCCCGGCCATCGTCCCGACGAACAACAGCAACCATGCATGGAAAGCGGGCGGCCTTTTGGCTCCGGACACCAACACGGCCAGCAGGCCCAGGGCGGCACCTGCAACCAGCAGGAAGACCGACAAGCCGTCGACGCCCAGACGGAGGGTGCTTCCGAAGATGCCCAGCATTGGCCACGAGGCAACGCCCTGAAGGTCAGGCTGGTCGCGGAAGGTACGCAGCAGCATCACGCCGAGACCAAGTTGGCCAACCATGGCCAGGCAAGCGACGGCCCGCGCAAGGCGCGCCGGCAGCAAGGCGGCAAGCGCGGCCGCGATGAATGGCAGCAAGAGCATCCAGACGGGCAGGGAAAGGGTCTCGCCCACGTCAACGACCTCCGGACAGGACAGCCCAGGCCACCAGGGCCACGAGGCCACCCAACATCACCATCGCGTAGTGGCGCGCAAGACCCGACTGGGCCACGGCCAGGCCACGGCCCGCGAGGGCGAGGCCCTGCACGAAACCCCGAGCTCCCCAGCCAAGCAGGAAGTCCAGGAAAGGAGCGGCAGCACGCGAGGAAAAGACGACCGGCCGCACGACCACCCGCTCGAGGACCTCATCGACATGCCAGCCGCGCTTCACCGTGGCCCACAGGCCTTGCAGGCCCGTGAGCGGAGCCCCCGTGGAAGCACCGTCCCGCGCATGCAGACTGAAGCCAATTGCGGCCCCCGTGGCGACGACCGCCACCGAACCGACCGTTAGGATGATATCGACGACCGCATTGGCATGAATACCGTGGTCGAGGCTGGGGTAGAAGACGGGCTCGAGCCAAGCGCTGAACCACAGCGTCCCCCCGAGCTCATGGGGCCACTCGAGGACACCGGCCCCGACGGCGCCGACGGCCAGCAGGACGAGCGGCAAGGTCATGGCCCAACCCGCCTCATGGGCGTGTTCAGCCAGATGGGCATCTCTCGGGGGACCGGCCAGGACCAGCGCGACGAGGCGGAATGAGTAGAAGGCTGTCAGGCCGGCCGTGAGCAGACCCACGGCAAACCACACGGGATGATGCGCGTTCCACGTCGCCACGAGGATGGCATCCTTGCTCACGAAGCCGGACAAGGGGGGCAGGCCGGCATTGGCAGCCGCCGCCAGAACGAAGGCCGGGCCGGTCACACGCAGCTTCGACCAGAGGCCCCCCATCCGGCCCAGCTCTTCCTCGCCGTGCAAGGCGTGGATGACGGCGCCGGCCGAGAGGAAGAAAAGCGCCTTGAAGAAAGCGTGGGTGAAGAGATGGTAGATGCCGGCCGAGAACGCACCGGCCCCCAGGCCCATGAACATGTAGCCCAGCTGGGAGACGGTCGACCACGCAATGACACGCTTGATGTTGGTCTGTGTGCAGGCGACCGTGGCCGCAACCAGAGCCGTCAAGGCTCCGAGGCTGCCGATGAAGGCCAGTGCGGCGGGTGCGTGGTGATACAGCGGATGCATCCGGGCCACCATGTAGACGCCCGCCGTGACCATGGTCGCGGCGTGGATCAGGGCCGAGACGGGCGTAGGGCCGGCCATCGCGTCCGGGAGCCAGATGTGGAGCGGCACCTGTGCCGACTTGCCCATGGCCCCGACAAAAAGCAACACCGCCGCAGCGGTCGCTAGCGGCACGGACAACTTGGTCACGTGGGCCGAGAGCAGATCGATGTCAAGCGATGCCTGACCACCGGGCGCCATGCTCCAGAACAGCAGGAACATGCCGAGCAGCAGGCCCAGATCCCCGATGCGGTTGACGACAAAGGCCTTGAGACCGGCTGCGGCCTTGGCCGCGTCACTGAACCAGTAGCCGATGAGCAGGTACGAGCAGACGCCGACCCCCTCCCAGCCCAGGAAAAGCACGACGAGATCCCGCGCCGTGACCAGCACCAGCATCGCGAACGTGAAGAGATTGAGCCACGTGAGGAAGCGCGGAAAGCCGGCATCACCCGCCATGTAGCCCACGGAATAGAGGTGGATGAGCGTCCCCACGGTCGTCACCACAAGCACCATCACGAGCGAGAGGGGATCGACCCGGAACAGCCACGTGACATGCGCCTGCCCCATCGAGAACCACGTGCCCAGATCAAGCTCGGTCAGGCGCAGGGAGCGATCTCGGGCCAGAAAGGCGAAGCCCAGGCTCCAGGCAGCCACAGCCGCCGCCAAGGGGCCGGCGACTCCAATCCCTGCCGCAAGGCGGTCCATGGGACGAAGATGATGCCCCTCGACGGGAACGGGCACGCGGGCTGAGCGCAGGGCCAGAAGGCCGTTCAGCGCAGCTGCGGCCAACGGGGCAAAGAGAATCCAGGCGAGCAAGGCAACATGGGACACGCCGGGATCACTCCTTCATCGAGGCAAACACGTCGACATCGAGCGTCTCCCGATGCCGGAAGAGCATGATGACGATGGCGAGGGCCACGGCTGCCTCGGCCGCCGCCAATGCGACGACCAGCAAGACCGTGACATGGCCCTCGACGGACAACCACTGGCGGCTGAAGGTCACGAAAACGAGGTTGACGGCATTGAGCATCAACTCGATGCACATGAGCAACGCAAAGACATTGCGCCGGGCCACGAAACCACCCACCCCGATGGAGAAGAGCGCGGCGGCAACCAGCAAAGGTGCGTGCAGGGCCATCAGTCCAGCCTCCGCTTGGCCATGCCGACCGCGGAAACTACCGCAACCGTCAGCAGAAGGGACACGACTTCGAACGGTACCGCGTAATCACGGAACAGGCCCCGCCCGACGGCCACGATACCGCCGAAGCCTGGCGGAGGCGGCGCGAATGGATCGGCCGGGATGGCGTGAATACCTGCGGCCAAGCCCATGAAAAGAAGGCCCGCGACCGTCAGGCCCATGCCGAGACGCCCCCTCAGGCCGTCCTCGTGGGCCAGGTCTTCCTCCCGGACATTGAGCAGCATGATGACGAAGACAATAAGGGCGAGAATGGCCCCGCCGTAGACAAGGATCTGCAGGATGGCGACCAAGGGGGCTGCCAGCAACGCATACAGGCCGGCGAGCGCGATCATCACGACAATCAGCGCAAGGGCCGAACCCAGGGGATGCCGGCGACTGACCATCGCCAGGGCACCCGCGACAGCCACGGCAGAAAGGACAGCGAAAAGAATGGCGTCAAGCATGGTCGGTCCGTTCAGGTTACACCGGATCGGACCACTGCGAAGGCGTCCGCAGCAGCTCATCCTTGTGGACGACGAAATCGTCACGCTGGAAATCGGCAAAGGTATAGACACCGGAATCCATGCGGATGGCGTCGACCGGGCACGCCTCGACGCACATCCCGCAGAACACGCACTTGAGCAAGTCGATGTCGAAGGAAACGGGAAACTTCTCGACCTTGGGGTCAGGATGCTCGCCGGCCTCGATATGGATGCAGGCTGCCGGACACACGGTCGCACACATCATGCAAGCCGTGCACTTGGGATCGCCCGACTCCTTCTGCAGCAAGCGATGCTTGCCCCTGTAGCCCTCGGGCATCTCCTTGCGGACCTCGGGATACTCCTTGGTCTGCACGGGCTGGCTCCCTACCAGCTGTCGGACGGTGTGCCCGACCGTCACGCCTAGGCCCTTGACGATATGCCAGAGGTAGGCGGACTCGATGCCCTCACCGGGCTTGACGCGATCGACCTTCATGCGGAGGCTTCCTCCCCGACGACCAAGCGGCTCGTGGCGGGCACGCGCGCCTGCGACGGCACCAGATAACGCTTCCAGACCCACATCAACCCCAGCGTCACGACGGGCGCCACGGGCAGGACCTCTCGGCCCCACGGCTGCAGCATCAACACACCCGTCAGCAACAGGTTGAACAGGGAAAGCGGCAGGAGGCTCTTCCAACCCAGGTCCATGACCTGGTCATAGCGGAAGCGGGGCAGGGTCCAACGGACCCACACGAAGCACCAGCAAAGGAAGAGGAGCTTGGCCGTAAAAACCGAAATCTGGACCCCTGCGGCAAACAGGGGTGGCAGCCAACCCGGCAGGGCCTCGCCCGCCTTCACGACTCCCCAGACCCAACCGGCAGCCGCGCCATGGGCGATGAACCCCAGAGCGAACAAGGCCGAGAACACCAATGGCTCGAAATCGCGGGCGTCGCCCCATCTGCCGCGCGTGTACTCCTGATAATGACGAATCAGGCGCCCGGACGCCGCGCCAAGAAGCAGACCGGCCCCCCCGATGAACCAAGGCATCAGGGTGCCCGCGTCGGCAACGAGCCGCTCGGTCGGCAGCCAAGGCAGTTGCCAGCCCCCGAGGAACATCGTCACGGTGAGCGCACCCGACGTCACCAGAGCCATGTACTCGGCCATGAAGAACAGGCCGAAGCGCATGCCGGAATACTCGGTGTGGTAGCCCGCCACGAGCTCCGCCTCGCCTTCGGCCAGGTCGAAGGGCACGCGGTTGATCTCGGCAAAGGCGCACGTGATGAAGAGGATGAATCCGAGCGGCTGCAGGAAGATGCCCCACTGCGGCAGGAAGCCCCAGAGAAGCTCGCCTTGGGCACGAACCATCTCATTGGGCTGAACGGTGCCGTAGGTCAGCATCATAGCCACGACGGCAAGGGCCATCGGAATCTCGTAGCTGAGCAACTGGGCCGTGCTGCGGATACCCCCCAACAGGCTGAACTTGCTGTTCGAGGCCCACCCTGCGAAGACCACGCCGTAGACGGAAAGCGAGGTCATCGCGAAGAACCACAGCAGGCCTCCGTCCAGCTGCAAGGTCGCCATCGGCGTCGCGAACGTGTCCGAAAGCCGGATGACGTCTGCGATGGGCACGATCATGAACGTGGTCAGCGGGATGAACGCCACGATGATCGGGGCCAGCTTGAAGTAGAAGCGGTTGACCCCGGCCGGGATGATGTCCTCCTTCGAGACGAGCTTGATGACGTCGGCCAGCACGTGCGCCAAGCCGCCCATGCGGAACACGCCGAAGAGGGCAGCCCGGTTCGGCCCCGGACGCCCCTGAATGAAGGCCGAACCCTTCCGCTCGAGATAAATCGTCAGGGGCATCACCGTCAGCAGGATGGCTGCCGACAGGACCAGACGCAGCACGACCGCCAGGTAGTCGGCGGACTCCATCAGCCAGGTCACGCCGTCACCCCCCGTTCCGCATCGAGGCGCTTCCAGACACCTTCACGGTCAAACGGCAGCGGATACCCCATGCCGGCCCCCTGGAGGGCGAGCAGGGCACTGGCAGGCAGTGCATCGCCAGCGGGCTCGAAGGCCGGCTCGACGTGCTGGATGATGCCGTCGACGTTGGCATAGGCCGCATGCCGCTCGGCATGCATCGCTATCGGCAGCACCACTGCAGCAGATTCCGGCGCCGCGGCGGCGTGCGTGACAAGTGCTGCCGTCCGGGCGTGTACCAGTCCCGAAGGGAGTGCGACGGCCACCGTCACGAGGGCGGTCAGCCCGGGCAGGGCCTCGCGGAACGACGTCTCATCCGAATCGAGGCCGATGAGGGCAAAGCCCTGACGATTGGGCGTAAGGTCGGCCTTCATGAGGAAGTCGTCCTCCTTGCCCTGCTCCGACCAGTCCAAGCCCCACGCACGGGCACCGAGGGCGGCTGACAGCCACTTGACTACAGCCATGTCTTCGAGCGAAGCATGCGCCCCGACCACGAAGCCGACCTTGCCGGAGCCCAGCAACTGGCGCAGTTCCTGCGTCGCCTTGGCGAAGGGAACGACCTGGCCGCCGACCTTGGCGTCGCGCTGCCTGCCTTCGTTGATGGCCTTGTAGGTGAAGCGACCGCGGTCGCACATCCACCAGCGATTGACGGCCTCGTTGGCGCGGGGACGATACCGGTAGGCCTTGCCACCATCATGATCCAGGTGGACGTTGCATCCCCGGGAACAGCCCGTACAGATAGACGAAGCCGTCTTCAGGAACCAGACGCGCTTCTTGAAACGGAAGTCCCTGCTGGTCAAGGCACCGACGGGACAAAGGTCGACAACATTGGTGGCATAGTCATTGTCCAGTTCGGTCCCCGGGAAGACTTCGATCCGGCTCTTGTCGCCACGACCGGCAATCACGAGCTCATGGGTCTTCGTCACCTCGCGGGTGAAGCGTACGCAGCGGGAACAAAGGATGCAGCGCTCCTGGTCGAGGATTACATTGGGCCCGATGGGCTGCGCCTTGACCTTTTCGACCTTGGGCACAACGGACCGATGATCGTGCTTGCCGTGCTCCATGTAGTAGTCCTGCAAGCCGCACTCACCAGCCTGATCGCAGACAGGGCAATCGATCGGGTGGTTGAGCAGCAAGAACTCCATGACCCCCTGCCGCATCTGCCGGACAGCGTCCGTCTCGGTCTTGACGACGGCAGCCGGGACCTCATCGCCCTCCTTGTTCCGCGTCGTGCGCAGCAAGGTGTTGCAAGCGATCTGGGGGCCGCGTGCCCCCTCCACCTCGACGAGACACATCCGGCAGTTGCCGTCGATGGGCAAGCCGGGATGGTAGCAGTAATGAGGAATGTCGACCCCGGCGAGGGCCGCTGCCTCAACCACATTGGTGCCGTCTGGCACCTCGAGGGTCTGACCGTTGATCGTGACAAGCGCCATCAATGCACTCCGACGGGCTGCGCAGCCGAGACCTTGGCCTCGAACTCGGGCAGGAACTTGGTGAGGTAGCTGATGGTCGGCATGGTGGCCGCCGCCGCCAGCGGGCAGACCGTCCGGCCCTCCATGTTGACGCACAGGTCGCGGATGGTCTGCAGGTCGTCAGGACGGCCCTTGCCGTCGCGGATCCGGACCAGCACCTGGTAAAGCCAATCCGTGCCCTCGCGGCAAGGCGAACACTGGCCGCAAGACTCGTGCGCATAGAACCGGAGCAGAACCGTCAGCAACGAGACCATGCACGTCTCGTCGTCGATGACCATGAGCCCACCTGAGCCGAACATCGTCTTCAGGCGCGCGCAGTCCTCGTAGGTCAGCACGGCGTCCATGGCCTCGTCCGCCGTGATGACGGGCGTGCTGGAACCGCCCGGGATGATGGCCTTGAGCTTGCGCCCCTTCCAGACCCCGCCACCGTAGTCCTCGATGAGTTCACGGAAGCTGATGCCGAGGGGCACCTCATAAACGCCGGGCCGGGCCACATGGCCGGAAAGACACATCAAACGCGTCCCGCGGGAATCCACCTTGGGCGGCTTGCCCTCCTCGCCGGGCTCGAACACGCCAATCTGGCTATAGGCGGCGCCCCCATGCGTGATGATCCAGGGAATGGCGGCAATGGTCTCGACGTTGTTGACACAGGTCGGACAATCCCAGGCACCGTTGGTTGCCGGAAACGGCGGCTTCAGGCGCGGATAGCCGCGACGCCCTTCCAGAGAGTTGAGCAGGGCCGTCTCTTCCCCACAGATGTAGGCACCGGCGCCGCGATGGATCACGATCTCGACACCCTCGCCGGTACCAAACAGATCAGGCCCCACGAAGCCGGCTTCCTCGGCTTCGACAAGCGCCTGCTCGAGCACCTTGACCTGGGTCGCGAACTCGCCGCGGATGTAGATATAGGCGCGCTTGGCCCCGATGGCGCGTGCTCCGATGACGACGCCCTCCAGCACGGCATGGGGGTTGCGCTCGATCAGCAGGCGGTCCTTGAACGTTCCGGGCTCGGACTCGTCGGCGTTGATGACGAGATACTTGGGCTTGGGGCTGCTTACCGGGATGAAACCCCACTTCATGCCCGTCGGGAACCCTGCTCCACCACGACCGCGCAGGCCGCTCGCCCGCACCTCGCCGATGATCTCGGCGGGCGCCATCGAGGTCCAGGCCTTGCGGGCCGCTTCATAGCCCCCGACGGAACGATAGTGGGCCAGCCGGTGGCTGTCCGGATGATCGACATGGGCCGTAAGGACCTTGGTCATGCCGTGGCCTCCCGCAGACTGTCGATGAGGGCGTCCAACTTCTCTTCCGTCAGGTTCTCGTGGAAAGCGCCGTTGTCCAACTGCAGCATCGGGGCATAGCCACAAGCCGCCAGACACTCGGCACGACGCACCGTGAAGCGGCCATCCGCGGAAGTCCCGCCCGAGGCCGGATCGATACCCACGCGCTGGCAAAGGCGCTGGTAGATTTCCTCGCCTCCGACCAAGCAACAGGCGACGCTGGTGCAGACCTCGACCAGGTGCTTGCCTACCGGCTGGGTGAAATACATCGTGTAGAAGGTCGCCACGCCCCAGACATAGGCCGGGGCAAGGCCCAGAGCGTCCGCCACGGCCTTGATCACGTCCGCCGTCAGCTGCCTGGGGCGCGAAGCATCGGCATCCACCTGCTCCTGCGCAACCCAGAGAACGGGCAGCAAGGCTGCCTGCTGCTGGGGATACCGCGTCAAGAGCTTGCGAATCCGGGTCCAGCTGGCCTCGCTGAATGCGAAGGGCGTCGGGGCCGAGGGCGGCCCGAGGGTCGTCGCGGCTTCCGTCATCGATCAAGCTCTCCCGCGATGATGTTGATGCTGCCCAAGCTGGCGATGGCGTCGGCCACCATGTGCCCCTCAATCATGTCGGGGAAGGCAGCGAAAGACATGAAGGACGGGGGACGACACCGGTTCCGATAGGGGCGACCGCTGCCATCCGAAACGATGTAGAAGCCCAGCTCGCCGTTGGCTCCCTCGCTGGCATCGTAGACTTCGCCGGCAGGCACCTTGACCCCCTCGAAGACCAGCTTGAAGTGGTTCATCAGGCCTTCGATGTTGTTGTAGGTGTCGTCCTTGGAGGGCAGCGAGACCCCCTTGGCCTCGACCATGACCGGCCCCTCGGGCAAGCGGGACAAAGCCTGACGAATGATGCGGGCCGACTGACCGATCTCGCCGAAGCGCACGAAGATACGGTCGTACGTGTCTCCGACGGTGCCGGTCACGGTCTCGAAATCATAGGTCTCGTAGCCGTCGTAGGGTTCAGCCTTGCGCAGATCGTAATCAACGCCCGTCGCACGCAGATTGGGCCCGGTCCAACCATAGGAGAGGGCCATCGCGGCAGGGACCACGCAGATGTCCTGCACCCGCTCCAAGAAGATCCGGTTGCGCTTGACCAAGGTCTCGACCTCGGCCACGGCAGCCTCGATCTCCGTCAGCACCACCAGGATATCCGCGCCGCAGCCATCGTAGAAATCGCGAGCGAGACCGCCCACGCGGCCATAGCTGTTCGTCAGCCGGGCCCCCGTAAGCTTGTCGAAGATGGTGTAGACCTTCTCCCGGACATTGAAGAAGTACCAGAAGTTCGTCAGGGCCCCGAGGTCGACGAGGTTGGTGCCGATGCAGACCAGGTGGTCGATGATGCGGGACAGCTCTCCGATGATGACGCGGATGGCCTTGGTGCGGGGCGTGATGGTCAGGCCGAGCGCCTTCTCGACCGCCTTGCAGAAGGCAAAGTTGTTGAGCATCGCCGAGCAGTAGTTCAGGCGGTCCGTGTAAGGTACGCAGGCGTTGTACGTCTGGGACTCGGTGCTCTTCTCGAAGCCGCGATGCAGGTAGCCGATCTCGGCCACGGCAGCGACGATGGTCTCGCCATCAAGCGCCACGAAGGTGCGCAAGGTACCGTGCGACGCCGGATGCGACGGCCCCAGATTGACGAACATCAATTCGGCGTGAAGGTCCGCACCCTCGGGGAGGCGCCCCTGTCCGACGGGGCGCGCGGCAACCGCCACCGGCGATCCCCCGCGGGAACCGTGCGAAGGCGCCCCCGGGGCAGCCTCGACCCCGTGGTCGGACCCTCGGATACCGGCCAGCAAATCCCGCTCGACCTCGGGCAGCACGTAGCCCCTGGCCCGCAGGCGAAGGGCCATCTCATCGACGAGGGCGTCATTCTCAGAGAGCGGTTGCCGCGCACGGATCGGATAGTCCTTGCGCAGCGGGTGGCCAACGAACTCGTGGTGATTGAGGATACGCTTGAGGTTGGGATGCCCCTCGAAGAGGATGCCGTACTGATCCCAAGCCTCGCGCTCGAGCCAATCCGCCCCTTGCCAACGCCCGGTGAGACTGGGAACCTTCAGGTCATCTCCGACGGGGCACGTCACACGGACCCGACGCCCCGACGCCATGTCGTACAGGTGGTACACCACGGCGAAGCGAGAGGGCTGGGCCTTGGGAAACTTCAGGTAGTCGACGCCGGCCAGATCCGTCAGGAAACCGAAACCATCCTCGACCAACCACGCCACGACATCGAGCAACGCCTCAGGGCGGAGCCGAAGGGACGGCATGTCCACGCCCTGAAGCGTCTCGATCAACCGGTCGCCGAAGTGCTCGGAAACCCGCGCCAGCAAGTCGCTCACGCCGCATCCTCCGGCTGGGTCAGGACACTCTGGCGGGCGATGCGCTGCTCCTGAAGCTTGAGGATGGCCTCGATCAGCCCTTCCGGCCGCGGCGGGCAGCCACCCACGTAGATGTCCACGGGAATCAGGTCGTCAATGCCCTGAACCGTGCAGTAGTTGTCGTAGAACCCTCCGGACGAGGCGCAGACGCCCATGCTGAGCACCCACTTGGGCTCGGCCATCTGGTCATAGACCCGCTTAAGAATGGGGGCCTGCTTGTAGCTGATGGTCCCCATGACCATCAGCAAGTCGCTCTGACGTGGGCTGAACCGGACGATTTCCGCACCGAACCGAGAGATGTCGTACTCGGACGAAACCAGCCCCATGAACTCGATGGCACAGCACGCCGTCCCGAAGGGCATGGGCATGAGACTGTGCTCACGTCCCCAATTCAGGACCGAATCGATGGTCGTCGTGATCCAGGAATCGCCGAAGGCGGACTCTACTCCCACCGCAGTGCCCCCCGTCCAAGGACGTAGAAGTAACCGAAGAACAGGACGGCGATGAACGTGCCCATCTCGACAAGTCCCCGGACGCCAAGCTCACGGAAGCTGGCAGCCCACGGGAACAGGAACACGGCCTCGACATCGAAGAGGATGAACAGGATCGCGACCAGGTAGAACTTGACCGAGAAGCGCTCCCGGGACGACCCCACCGTCCGCTGGATACCCGCCTCGTACGGCAGGCCCTTGGCCGCCACCTTGCGCCGGGGCCCCAGGCGCTCGATGGCCAGGATCAGCACGCCCGGGACGATGACCGCTAAGGCCAGAGTGCAGAGCAGGGCGAAGAGCGAGGCGTTCATGCGGCCCCATTGTAGCAGAGCTGGCAGGCGAGGCCCGCCCCGACGTCATGCGCCCAGTCGGGCATGCAGACGGAAGACGCCCGCGAGTGTCTTCGCGTCGCGGATACGGCCATCGAGGGCCATCGCGAGGACCTCGGCCAACGGCAGGCGAACAATCTCCACGAACTCGTCCGGATCCGTGGTGAAGCCCGTTACGGCCGCGAGCTCCGTGGCTTCGTAGAGGCGAATCGTCTCGGTCGTCCAGCCCGGCGCCACGTGCACCTCGCCCAGGCCGTGCCAGGAGGCGGCCGACAGTCCCGTCTCCTCGGCCAACTCCCGGCGAGCCGTACATTCGGGTGCTTCGCCGGAAGTGCAGGTACCTGCAGGCAATTCGAGCGTCACGCGGCCGAGCGCATAGCGGAACTGACGCACCATGACCAGCTCACCATCCTGATGGGCCGCGATGGCGACGGCGCCCGGGTGCTCGACAACCTCGCGGAGGGCGGTGCTGCCGTCGGGAAGGGCAACGGCGTGGGAAGCGACGCGCAGGATGCGGCCGCTCCAGACGACCTCGCGCGTCAGGCCACGCTCCGTCAGATGGGGGAATGCGTCGTGGGCCACGGCCCTTCCTCCCGGGGCTCGGCGGCCACCCGGTCGACCAGCAGTTGCTGCCGGACGGACAGGATGCGGCGCGTCCGCATGATGGCGGCTACCTGATCCTCGCTCAGGCGCTCGGAGCGCAGCAGGCGATCGAGACGGGACTTGTCGACCTTGGCCACGCGGGCCAGCAGGCCCGCCTCTGACAGAATCTCCTTGAGTTCGTCCGCCTGGTACTCGACGCTCTCCCTGCGCTCCAACCGGAAGCGAAGCTCCCCGGGAATCTCGAGCACCTCGCGGCCCGATTCCTCAAGGTACAGCTCCAAGGTCCGGCGGAGCGTGAACTCCTCGACCTTCAACGCCTCGATCTGCTGCTGGGTACGCAGGTAGTCCCTGGCGGCGTCCCCGATGCTTGCGAACCGCTTGCGGTAGCCCTCGAGTCGTTCGAGGTAGGCACGTTCGAGCAGGGGGTAGACATCCGCAAGGGCCTGGGCATCGGCCAAGGCCCGGTGGTACCGGCGATGCTCGAGGCCGAACAGGTGCACGAGCCGCTCGACGGAAAGGGCCTTCTCACCCGGGAACACCTCGCGGGCCCAGACCTGCGTGTCGAGGGAGCGCGGCTGAAAAGGTACACCGCGGATGGCACGCCGGGCAGCATCCATGAAGGCCACGTCGAAACCGACGCTGTGACCGACGACCAGCGGATCCCCTTCGAGGAAAGCCTCGATTCGATCCAGGACCTGCGCGAGTCGGGGAGCACCCCGGACCATCTCGGCCGTGATGCCGTGAATGGCCACGTTCGACGCACGCAAGGGAACACCAGGATCGACGAGGACCTCAAGCTCGGCAACCTTGCATCCCCCTTCGAGTGCGACCATGCCGACCTCGAGGATGCGATCGACCCGGGGATCCAACCCGGTCGTCTCGAGGTCCAGCACCACGACGCGCATCAGCGGGGCCTTGGCGTGCCCGCCGGACGCGGAGGCAAGGCAGGACGGGCCGCAGGACGCGCCGGGAGGCGCCCGGCAGGAGTCACCGCAGGACGAGGTCCTCCGGGACCGGCGACGGGGGGCTGGGGCTTGGGCGTCACGAGCCGAGGCTCCTCGCCCGCCACGAAGGAAACCGGCGCGTGAACCGTCGCCACGGCCCAGGGAAGGCGCGGAGCCTCGGGCAACTCGAAGGATCCGGCAAACTTCACGGCCGTTACGCTGAATCGGTAGGAAACGCCCTTGCGCAAGGCCAAGGCAGGAACCTTCGGCATCCGGACCAGCGTGGAAGTCGTCCACGCCTCCCAGACGGTATTAAGGTCCTCCTCGGCCTCCTCGAGGCGTACGCGGTAAGCGCTGACCTCGGGGGATGCCGCCCATGCGAAGGCCGTTGCGGTGTCGAAGCCGACCGAGGGCGTCGCCCCGACATCAGGCAGATTGAAATCGAGGCTGAGACCCTGGGCCGTGACCTGATGGGCATGCCCGTGACTGACATTGCCCGCGCCATCTACCGCCACGGCACGGATGTGATAGCTGCTGCTCGCCTCGGGCTGGGGCAGCGAGAAGCGGTAGCGGCCATCCTCGTCGGGCACGACGGACCCAAGCATGCATTCGGTGCCGGCCTCCGGCACGAAGAAGGCCTGGACCTGGCGTGGCAGCAACTCCTTGCGAGGCGACACCACGCGTCCTGCGACCATGATGCGCTTGGACACCGCCCGGAGCGACAAGTCGACGGGCTCGGTACGCCCTTCCTTCCCCTCGCCGACCCGCACTCCGCGCACGAGGCCGAAGGCACGAATCTCTCCCGGCTCGCCGGGCAACCAGGCGGCCACCGAGCGCTTGCCGGTCGGCAGGCCCTTGAGCTTGAAGTCGCCGTCGCCCCCCGTGACACCCAACCCCTCGCCAGCCAGATCGGGAGGCAGCGCCGCGGCAACCTGCGTCCCTGCAGCGGCCTTGCGGTTGACCGCCTGGACCGTACCCGCGACCTCGTGGCTCTGGCGCTCGGGACGCTTCGGCGTGAGCCGGAGCGAGAAGCGACCCGAGGCCGGACGGCCACCGACGATGGTGACGGGCGTGTAGTCGGGATGGAGGATGGTAAAGGCGTACGAACCTGCAGGCAGATCCTTCCAGGCAAACTGGCCCTTCTCGTCCGAGGTAGCGCGGACAGGCTTGTCCAGGAGAGCACCGGCAGGCCGCGGCGTCGCGGAAGGACGCGCGCCTTGCGCGGCCGGGGCGGCCACTGCCTGAGCCGCGGGAGCGCCCACGGACCCCGAAGCTCCCGGGACCGGGTCGCCCGTGGCCGCCAAGGTCGTCACGGGCGCCGGATCGGCAACCTCTTCGGGCAGCATCTCGGCCCACGCCTGAGCCTCGTCTACCGGCTTGCCCGTCAGGGCATCGACGAGCATCCCCTTGACCGTGGCCTTGTCAACCTGCGCGTTCGTCGCGGCGGCACCGGCCACGCCGGTAGCGGGGGGCAGCTGGACGCCGTTGCCCCCGGGAGAAGTCGGGCTGGTGCTGGAGCAGCCGACGACCAGCAGGAGGGCGGCAACCCCCCGGCGATGGCGTGGAATCAAGGACATGCGCGGCTCCGGAGACGTCTTGGACGCAGGGTGGTGCATGCTACCCCGGCCCGCCATGACGGGCAAACCCCCTTCACGATGTCCTGTCTTCACGCAACAACGTGCCCAGCTTGCGACGTGCATCCCGCAGCATGGCGGCCGCCATGTGGCTGGGTTCGGGCAGGCGATGCCCCCGCAACAAGGCCCGTACCCAGTGTGTCGCGGCCTGAACGTCGAGGCCGTGGCCGGGCGTGACGATCAGCGGGGCCCCGCCCGGACGCGTCCGGATCGCCTCGCCGAGGACCTGCCCCCGGTGGATCAGGGCGACGCGTGCGCCGGGATCGGCAGGCACCGGAAGGTGTTGGCCAAGATGCCCCTTGCCACCACAGGCAATCGTCGGAATACCCAGCAGGACACCAAGGTGCGCCGCGGGTCCGAGCCCGGCCGGATGGGCCCATCCTGGCGCGCCCACGAGAACGAGGTCGGGTCGGGGCCCGGCTTCCGACAGGACATGAAGCATGACCGGCAGTTCGGCGAACGCTGCAAGATCGCGAATCGGCGGGAAGCGGACGGCACGATCGGCGATGGCCCGCCCCACGACCTCGAGTCCCGGCCAGCGGACAGACACGGCGGCCGCCGCGACCCGCCCGAGCCCACGATCACGAAGCAACTCGACGCCCATGATGACGGAGGGCACGCCGAGGCGATTGTCCCGGACAACCCGCCGCGCCAAATCCTGCTGGATCCGGAACGCTTCCTCGGGCGTTACCTCGAAAGCGTGGGCAAACTGCAGGTCGATGTCCATGGGTGCCGCGCAGGGTGTATACCCGTAGGGGGACACGGGGAGACTGCCCCGCACGAGGTATGTGCCCGATGGGCCTGCGCCCGGTGCGCCGCGAGCAACTGCTGGAACAGCTCGCCACGATGCTCGAGAGCGGGCTGCCGCTCGCCGGAGCCTGGCAGCGCGCCGTGGCGTCGGGTGGCGGCAGTGACGCGATGCGTGCCGTCGGCACGCGACTGGCCAAGGGATGGTCGCTCGAGGACGCGCTGACCCGCGCCACAAGGGAAGGGCAAAGTCCCTTCGCTACGTGGGAAGTCGCGTGGCTTGCCGCAGGGGAGCGGTCGGGCACGCTCCCGGCAACGTGCGCTCGCCTGGCCGGCCATTGGACCGCCCATCGGGAGACGGTGGCACGCCTGCGTTCGGGACTGGCCTATCCGGCAACCCTGTTGCTGATCCTGCTGCTCGTGGCGCCGGTCGATCGCCTGATCACAGGGGGCATCGACAGCTATGTCTCAGCGCTGGCGAGCCTTGTCGCGCGCACCTTGGGGCTACTCCTGCTTGCCGGCTTCGCGGCGGGAATCGCCGGCCGTTCCCCCGGAATCCGGACCCTGGTCCTGCTCGGCCTCGAACGCTTGCCGATCCTGGGCACACCGTGGCGGCTGGCCGCCGAGATTCGCCTGACCCGCGCCATGGCGGCCCTCTGGCGTGCCGGCGTATCCCTCGACGAGACGTGGCCCATCGCCGTGATGGCTTCGGGCGCGCCGGGGCTTGAGGCCACCGGGACGAAGGCAGCCGAGGCCATCCGGGGGGGGCACGAACCGCTTGAGGCTCTCGACCGCCTTGCCGGCCGGTTCGGCCGGGAGTGGGTCGCCGCCTACGCCACGGGCGAGAGCACCGGCAAGCTCGACGAGACACTCGAGCGGCATGCGAAGCGGCGGGATGGCGATCTCGACAGGGCCCTGGCCCTACTGGTCCGGACCATCAGCCAGGCCGGCTATGTCCTGGTGGCAGCGATGCTCGTGCAGAAGATCGCAGGGATGTACGCCGGGGCGATGCAACAGGTAGAGGGCGCACTCCGGGATATTTATTGATTCCGTGATGCGGCCTGTGAAAAGACGTTGAAAAGAATCGCGCCGGCTTCCCCTCGGGCCCATACTCCCCCCAAGAGGAGCAAGGACGCCATGTCGAGCATCTTCGGCCCCCGAAAGTCCGGGAGCCCCGTACCGATTCCCCAGGCTGGCAACGCCACGACGCCTGCCGCACCTGTCGGCAAGGCTGCCGAGGAGCAGGCCGCGGCCCTGGCGCCGGGCGGAGACGTCAACGCCTTGGCGGACCTCCCCGGCAGGACCAGTGGTCTTGCCCTGCCGGAAGCAGGGTCGGCCGAGGCTCCGGATATCGAGGCACTGGCAGAAGGCGCCCTGCGCTCGGCGGCCGACCTCAGGCAGTATCTGGAGGTCGCCCTTGGGGCGGGCCAAGAGGGCGTCTCCGCAGGCGATGACGGCAGCTTGTCCGCCACGGGTCCCGCACTCGAGATGATGGGGCTGTGGACAGGCACCGTCGCGGATGACCGCAGCTTGGCCTCGCTCGGTATCGTGGACATCCGCCTGTCGGCCTGACGGGTACCTGCGCCGAAGATCAGCCCGGAACCGACTGGAGTACCTCGAGGCAAGGGCCCAGGAAGCGACCGGTATGAGATTCGGGATTCGCCGCAATCTCCTCAGGCGTGCCGCAGCCGACGAGCGTCCCGCCGCCTGCCCCACCCTCGGGACCAAGGTCGATGAGATGGTCGGCGCTCTTGATCACGTCCAGGTTGTGCTCGATGCAGACGACGCTGTTCCCGGCATCGACAAGACGCTGCAGGACACCCAGAAGGCGATCGGTATCGTAGGCCGACAGGCCGGTCGTCGGCTCGTCCAGAATCAGGACCGTACGTCCCGTGCTGCGCCGTGACAACTGCTCGGCCAGCTTGACGCGCTGGGCCTCGCCGCCGGACAGCGTCGTGGCCGGTTGACCCAGCTTGATGTAGCCAAGGCCGACATCGCTGAGCGTCTGCAACTTGGTCTTCAGGCGAGGCAGGTTCTGGAAGAAACCAAGCGCCTCGTCGACGGTCATGTCGAGGACTTCGGCGATGTGACGACCCTTGAAGGTGATGGTCAGCGTCTCGCGGTTGTAGCGTGAGCCCCTGCAGACGTCGCAGGGCACGTAGACGTCCGGCAGGAAGTGCATCTCGATGCGGTTCATGCCCTCGCCACCGCAGGCTTCGCAGCGCCCGCCCTTGACGTTGAAGCTGAATCGCCCGGGGCCGTAGCCTCGGGCCCGGGCATCGAGGGTCTGGGCAAAGGTATCCCGCACGAGGTCGAACAGGCCCGTATACGTTGCCGGATTGGAGCGGGGCGTCCGCCCGATGGGCGCCTGATCGATCACGATGACCTTGTCCACGTGGTCGAGGCCCTCGACCCCGCGCAGCCCCAGGGGCCGAGGACCGCCGTGCAGGTGGTACCGCAGCGCCTCGTGAAGCAAATCGTTGACGAGGGTGCTCTTGCCCGAGCCCGAAACACCCGTCACGCAGACGAAGCACCCCAGGGGAAACGCGACATCGAGCTCCTTGAGGTTGTTGCGTCGGCAACCGGCCAGCCTCAAGGAAACCCCGTGCCCCTTGCGACGCTCCGCAGGCACGGGGATCGTCCGGCGTCCCGACAGGTAGAGGCCCGTCCACGAGACGGCATGGGCCGCCACCTCCGAAGGGGTGCCGGCAACCACGACCTCGCCACCGTGGCGACCCGCGCCCGGACCGATGTCGACCACCCAGTCCGCGGCACGGATCGTGTCTTCGTCATGCTCGACGACGAGCACGGTGTTGCCCAGATCCCTCAATCGGGCAAGCGTGGCGAGGAGGCGGGCATTGTCCCGCTGGTGCAGGCCGATGCTCGGCTCGTCGAGCACGTACATCACCCCGGTCAGGCCGCTGCCGATCTGCGTGGCAAGTCGGATTCGCTGGGCCTCGCCGCCGGACAGGGTGTTGGCCTTTCGCCCCAGTGTCAGGTAATCGAGGCCCACGTCGAGCAGGAACGTCAGCCGGGCACGGACTTCCTTCAGGATCTGCTGCGCGATGCGGGCCTCGCGCCCCGAGAGCGCCAGTTCCGCGAAGAACATCTGGGCCGTACGGATGTCCATGGCCGTGACCTCGGCAATGGAGCGGCCATCGACGCGAACGGCAAGGACCTCGGGCTTCAGGCGCGCGCCCTTGCACGCCTCGCAGTCGCGCTCGGTCATGTAGGTCTCGAGCTCTTCCTTGACGCGTTCCGAGGTCGACTCGGCATGGCGACGGGCCAACTGGCGCAGCACGCCTTCCCAGCGGGTGCGATAACCGACCTCGCCAGGCCTGAACCAGCTCTCACGGTCCACATGGATACGCTCCGTGGTCCCCTCGAGGATGACCCGGCGTGCCTCGGTCGGCAAATCGTCCCAGCGGGTCTGGATCGACACGCCCAGGTGGGTGGCCACCGCCTCGAGCAACTGGCCGTAGTAGGGGTTGTTCGACCCGGCCCACGGCGCGATGGCCTCGGCAAGCCGCTTGCCGCCATCCGGAACGATGCGCTCGGGATCGAACTCCATCCGGCTGCCCAGGCCGTGACACGACGGACACGCGCCGAAGGGGCTGTTGAAGCTGAACAACCGCGGCTCGATCTCGGCAAATGAGAACTCGCAAATGGGACAGGCCAGACGTTCGCTGAACAGGATTTCCTCGGACTTCGGGGCCTCGCGGGTGCCCAGCAGCTCGACCAGCATCAGGCCCTCGCCACGCCGCAAGGCCTGGCTGACGGAGTCCACGAGGCGCGAGCCCAGGTCCGGACGGGCGACCAATCGATCGATGACGACGGCAAGGTCATGCTTGCGGTTCTTGTCGAGGGTCGGCAACGCCCCGTCGAGTTCGATCACCTCGCCATCCAGACGGACACGGACGAAGCCTTCCTTGCGCACCTCCTCGAGCAGTTGCCTGAACTCTCCCTTGCGACCACGCACCAGCGGAGCCAGCACCTGGAAGCGCATGCCCTCGGGCAATTCCGCCAAGCGGTCGCAGATCTGCTCGACGCTCTGCGGGCGGATGGGGACGGCGCACTTAGGGCAGTGCGGCACCCCGACACGGGCAAACAGCAGACGAAGATAGTCGTAGATCTCGGTGACCGTACCAACCGTCGACCGCGGATTGTGCGACGTGGACTTCTGATCGATGGAGATGGCCGGCGAAAGGCCTTCGATCAGGTCGACGTCGGGCTTGTCCATCTGGCCAAGGAACTGCCGCGCGTAGGCCGACAGGCTCTCGACATACCGGCGCTGTCCCTCGGCGAAGATGGTGTCGAAGGCCAGCGAGGACTTGCCCGACCCGGAGACGCCCGTGAACACCACGAGCCGATCGCGGGGAATGTCGAGGCTGACATCCTTGAGGTTGTGGGCGCGGGCGCCCTTGACGCGAATGACAGCGGATTGGCCCGACATGCCTTCATGATAGCCCACCTGCGGCACCCGGACCCCATCCGTACGGATTGTGGCAACACGGCCGTCCGCGTGCTATCGTTTCGGACCGTTCGATGCAGGAGGACCTCCCCGACGTGGCCGAAGCATTGCTCAAGGTTTCCGGTCTCCAGACTCACTTCTTCACGGATGAAGGGGTCGTCAAGGCCGTTGATGGTGTGGACTTCGAGGTCCAGCGCGGCAAGATCCTGGGCATCGTCGGCGAGTCCGGCTGTGGCAAGTCGATCACCTCGCTTTCCGTCATGCGGCTGGTCTCCGGCCCTAACGGGCGGACGGTGGGCGGCCAAATCCTGTTCCAGGGCCAAGACCTGCTGAAGTTGCCCGAACCCGAGATGCGGCAGATCCGCGGCAACCGGATCGCCCTCATCTCCCAAGACCCGATGACCAGCCTCAACCCGGTCCTGACGGTGGGCGAGCAAATCATGGAGGCCATCATCCTCCACCAGAGGGTCGATCGCGCCACGGCCCGGCAACGCGCCATCAAGGCCTTGACGGACGTCGGCATCCCCTCTCCCGAGAACCGCGTCGACGACTATCCGCACCAGTTCTCGGGCGGCATGCGTCAACGCGCCATCATCGCGATGGCCCTGGCGTGCGAGCCGGACCTGCTGATCGCCGACGAGCCCACGACAGCCCTCGACGTCACGATCCAGGCTCAGATCCTGGACCTGATGCGCAAGATCCGCACCGAGCGGCAAGCGGCCGTCGTGCTGATCACGCACGATCTGGGCGTCGTCGCCGAGATGTGCGACCACGTGGCCGTCATGTACGCCGGCAAGGTCGTCGAATACACCGACGTCCAGACGCTCTTTGCCAACCCCGCCCACCCCTACACGCAGGGCCTGCTCAAGTCCATCCCCCGGATGGGCGGCAGCAAGGAACGCCTGGTCCCCATCGAGGGCCAGCCGCCTTCACTGGCCCACCTGCCGCCCGGTTGCTCGTTCGCGCCGCGGTGCACCAGTTACCAGTCGGGCACCTGTGACCAGATGCCCCGCCTGACGTCGATCTCCGCGGACCACCAGGTTCGCTGCTGGGTCGCGTCTGCCGCCGCCGAGGAGGCCATGGCTCCATGAGCACCACCCCCCTGCTGCAAGTTCGTAACCTCAAGAAGCACTTCCCCATTCACCGCGGCATCCTCTTCAAGAAGCAGGTAGGGGCCGTCAAGGCGGTCGACGGGCTCGACTTCGATGTCATGCCGGGCGAGACGCTGGGCCTCGTGGGAGAGTCCGGTTGCGGCAAGTCGACGACGGGCCGGCTCATCTTGAGGTTGATCGAGGCCACGGCCGGCCAGGTCACGTTCGACGGCCAGGACCTGCTGCAACTGCCGGCCGACCGGATGCGCGAGATGCGCAAGCAGATGCAGATCGTGTTCCAGAACCCCTACGCCTCGCTTGACCCACGGATGACCATCGGCGACTCGATTGCCGAACCCCTGCGGGTCCATGGCGTGGGCGACGAGGCTGCCGTGCAGAAGCGCGTCAAGGAGCTGCTGGAACGCGTCGGCCTGTCCCCGACCTACTCGGGCCGCTATCCCCACGAGTTCTCGGGTGGCCAACGCCAGCGCATCGGCATTGCCCGCGCTCTGGCCATCAAGCCACGGTTCATCGTGGCCGACGAACCCGTCTCGGCGCTCGACGTCTCGGTGCAGGCGCAGGTCCTCAACCTGCTGGACGATCTGCAGGATGAATTCGGGCTGACCTACCTGTTCATCGCCCACAACCTGGCCACCGTCCAGCACATCAGCGACCGGGTCGCCGTCATGTATCTGGGCAAGATGGTCGAACTCGGCACCTCGGACCAGCTTTACGCCAATCCGAAGCACCCCTACACCCAGGCCCTGCTCTCGGCCGTGCCCGAGCCGGATCCGACACTCAAGCGCGAACGCGTGATCCTGCAAGGTGACATCCCCAGCCCGGTGAACCCGCCGTCCGGCTGTCGCTTCCACACGCGTTGCCCCGTGGCCGTCGACCGTTGCCGCGTCGAGGATCCCGCCTTCGTCGATACCGGATCCGGCCACATGGTGGCTTGCCATCATCACCCGGCCGTGGCGCTGCCGATGGTCGGCCTGCCCGGCTCGGTCGCCTGACCCACAGTCCTTGCCCGACCTGCCCCCACCCATGACCGTCCGGAGCACCTCACCCGCCATGCGCCGCGTCCTGCCTTCGCTCCTGTCCCTCGGCCTGCTCGCCGGATGCGCCGGCAAGGGGGGCGACCAACCCGCCAAGACGGGCGGTGCAGAAGGCGGCGCCATGGCGCGGACCATCGTCATCCACAACCAGCAGGAGCCCGAGACCCTGAACGGGGCTATCTCGAGCATGATGGCCACCGTCGATGCCATCACGCCCATCATGAGCGCGCTCATCACGGTCAACGACAAGATGGAATACATCGCGGATCTTGCAGAGACCGTGCCCACGCTCGAGAACAAGGGCGTCAAGCTCGAAGGCAAGGGCATGACTGTCACCTACAAGCTGCGCAAGGCCGCGTGGCATGACGGCAAGCCCGTGACCTCGGATGACGTCAAGTTCACGTGGCAGGTCTACCAGGACCCTGCGGTCAAGGCGACCAGCCGTGATGGCTACGACAAGATCAAGGCCATCGACACGCCCGACGCCCAGACCGTCGTCGTTCACTTCAAGGAAATCTATGCCCCCTATCTCGGGCTGTTCGGCGGCATCTTCCCGAGGCACCTGCTCGAGGCTGATCTCAAGAAGCAGGACAAGCCCGGCGACAGCCACTTCAACCAGTCGGCATGGAACCGTGCGCCCGTTGGATCGGGTGCCTTCAAGTTCAAGGAGTGGGTGCCCGGCGACCACATCACCTACGAGGCGAACACGGCCTACTACCGTGGCAAGCCCAAGATCGACACCATCGTCTTCAAGATCATCCCGGACGAGAACAACGCCTATACCCAGTTGCAGGCCGGGGCCATCGACATCTATCAGAGTGCGGCGCTGACGCAATACGACCAACTCAAGCAGATGTCCGGCGTCGTGATCCACGAGACGCCGTCCCTCTCTTACGAGCATCTCGACTTCAACCTCGCCAACCCCGTGCTGGCCGACGTCAAGGTCCGCCGTGCCATCTCGATGGCCATCAACCGCGAGGAAATCTCGGCCAAGATCTACAAGGGCCTGTACAAGGCAGCCTTCAGCGACCAGTCGCCGCTCAACACCATCTACTACGAGCCCGCCGTCGAGAAGCTTTCGGCTTTTGACCCTGAGGGGGCCAAGAAGCTCCTCGACGAAGCCGGCTGGGTCGTGGGGGAGGACGGCTTCCGTGCCAAGGGCGGCAAGCAGCTCAAGCTGGGCATCGCTTCGACCAGCGGCCGCAAGCCCCGCGAGCTGACCGAGCAGGTCATGAAGAGCTACCTGAAGGCCGTCGGCATCAACCTCGAGATCAACAACGTTCCGGGTCCCAAGCTCTTCGGCCGGCCTGACGGACTGCTCTACAGCGGCCAGTACGACCTCGGCCTCTATGCCTGGGTCAGCAACATCGATCCGAACAACATCTTCCTCTGGAACAGCAAGCAGCACCCGCCGGCTGGCCAGAACTACACCCGCTACAGCAATCCTGAGGTCGACAAGCTGACGGAGGCCGGCAACAAGACGGTCAACACGGCGGAGCGCGCGAAGATATACAAGCGCATCCAACTGCTGCTGGCCCAGGACGCCCCGATGATGCCGCTTCTGGTCTGGACGACGCTCAATGTCGTCAACCAGCGCATCGAGGGCTTCAAGCCCAACCCCACCTCGGCAGGCAACCTCTGGAACTGCCACGAGTGGTCGATCAAGCAGGGCAGCTGAAACCATGGGTGCCTATATCCTGCGGCGGCTGCTGACCAGCCTGCCCCTGCTCTTGGGCGTCACCCTGCTGCTGTTCTGCATCATGCATCTGATGCCGGGCGGACCGCTGGCGGCTTACACCCAGAATCCGAGGGTCCGTCCCGAGGATCTCGAGAAGATCAAGCACATCATGGGTCTGGATCAGCCCTTGTACATGCAATACCTGTATTGGCTGCGGTCCCTGCTGACGGGCAATCTCGGAAACTCGCTGTTCACGGGCCAGGCCGTCACGGAAATGATTGCCTCGTTCCTGCCGAACACGCTGGTGCTGATGGGCACGTCCTTCATCGTCTCGCTCGCGATTGGCGTGTTCCTGGGCGTCATGAGCGCCGTCAAGCAATACACCGCGTTTGACTTCGGCGTCACGACCTTTGCCTTCATCGGCTACAGCCTTCCGGTCTTCTGGTTCGGCGTGATGCTGCTCCTGCTGTTCGCAGCCCAGCTCAAATGGCTGCCTTCGGGCGGCGTGCACGATCTGGGTGAGACGGGCCTGCTCGATCTGATCGAACACCTGGTCCTGCCCGTGACGATGTTGTCCATCGTCTCCGTGGCTTCCTGGAGCCGGTACATGCGCAGCTCGATGCTCGAGGTCATCCGCCAGGAGTACGTGCGCACGGCCCGTGCGAAGGGCCTCGACGAATTCCGCGTCATTGGCCGGCACGCCTTCCGCAATGCACTGGTTCCGGTGGTGACCATCATCGCGCTGGCCCTGCCCGGTATCTTCGGGGGGGCGATCATGACCGAGACCATCTTCGCGTGGCCCGGAATCGGACGGCTGTTCTTCGACTCACTGGGTCGCAGCGATTACCCGGTCATCATGGCCATCCTGACCATCTCGGCCGCACTGGTCGTCGTGTCCAACATCCTGGCCGACATCGCCTATGCCGCCCTCGACCCGCGCATCCGGTACGACTGAGGTTCCTGCTTTGGCTACCGCAACCGCCTCTCGTGACGCCCGTCCGGGTGCAACCCTGCCGCCGCCCGAATCCTTCGGGGCCATGGTTCTGCGCCGCTTCCTCAAGCATCGCCTGGCCGTCGCCTCGACCGTCATGCTCGTGGTGCTCGTCCTGGGCTCGGTCATCGGACCATGGTTCCTGCCGGCCTATGATGCGCAGGACCTCTCCAACACAAACCAGCTCGTGCCCACTCTGGCCCATCCCCTGGGCACGGACGAACTGGGGCAGGACGTACTGGCGCGCCTTCTGTATGCCGGCCGCATCTCGCTTTTCGTCGGCCTTTCAGCAGCCGTGCTGGGCGTGCTCATCGGTACGCTCATCGGGGCCATCACCGGCTACTTCGGCAAGTGGATCGACACGTTGGGCATGCGGATGACAGACATGTTCCTCTGCATCCCGTTGCTGATGCTGCTGCTCGTCCTCTCGAACTTCACGCGGGGCAAGACCCTGGTGCCGTTCATTGCGCCCGAACTGCAACAGTTGGCACTCATCGCGGTCATCATCGGGGCCAGCTCGTGGATGGGCGTGGCGCGTCTGGTCCGGGGCGAGTTCCTTTCGCTGCGCGAGCAGGAGTTCATCGAGGCCTCACTTTCCGTCGGCGGCAAGTCCGCCTGGATCATCACGCGGCACCTGATCCCCAATGCGATGGCGCCGATATTCGTGGCGGCCACGCTGCAAGTCGGGGAGGCCATCATCCTCGAGAGCGGCCTGTCGTTCCTCGGCATGGGCATCCAGCCACCGGTTCCCAGTTGGGGCAACATGCTGAGCAATGCGCAGCAGTACATGATCGCCACACCATGGCTGGCGGTGTACCCGGGCATCATGATCTTCCTGACGGTCGTGTCCATCAACTTCATTGGCGATGGCCTGCGCGACGCTCTGGACCCCAAGCTGAAATCCTGACCCTGCCCCCTCGGAAGGAGGCGCCCATGCCACCCGCCATCGTCATCCTCGGGGGAGCCCGGACGCCATTCCTCGAGTTCGGGGGCCAAGGACGCGACCTCTCGCCCACGGATCTGGGCGTCCTCGCGGCGGAAGGTGCCCTTTTGCGGTCGGGCGTCTCGGCCGTGGACATCCAGAACGTGGTCATGGGCAATGTCGTTCATTGCAAGGATGACGCGGCTTACCTCGCCCGGCACGTGGGACTTCGTGCCGGTACGCCCGTGGAAACCCCAGCGCTCACGGTCAATCGGCTGTGTGGATCGGGCCTTCAGGCCATCATCTCGGGTGCGCAGGACATGCTGCTCGAAGAAGCCGAGACGGTACTCGCAGGCGGCACCGAGAGCCTGAGCATGGCCCCCTATGTCATCCCCAAGGCGCGCTGGGGCAACGCCATGAATGCGATGCCGCTCGTGGACACGCTGTGGTCTGCCTTGACGGATGCCTATTGCAAAACGCCCATGGCCATCACGGCCGAGAACCTCGCCGAGAAGTACGCCATCTCGCGTGAGGAACAGGATGCCTTTGCCTTGGCCTCCCACGCGAAGGCCCACGCCGCTCGTGAAGCGCTTGCCCGCGAAATCGTGCCCGTCCGTGTGGCCGGTCGCAAGGGCGAGATCGAGCTTGCGACAGACGAGCATGTCCGCGCGGATGCGACGATTGAGGGGCTTTCCCGCCTGCCTGCCCGCTTCAAGGACAACGGGACGGTGACGGCCGGCAACGCCAGCGGCATCAATGATGGTGCTGCGGCCGTCGTCATGGCGACGGACGGCTGGGCCGCCCGTCAGGGCCTGACGCCCATCGCCACGCTGACCAGTTGGGCCGTGGCGGGCGTCGAACCCGGCTACATGGGCTACGGTCCGGTCCCGGCCAGCCAGAAGGCCCTTGTACGCGCGGGTCTCAACCTCGAGGACATGGCGGTAATCGAAGTCAACGAGGCCTTCGCCGCACAGGCGATCGCGGTCTGCAGGGGCCTTGGCGTGCCAACCGACCGCATCAACCGTCAGGGCGGCGCCATCGCCCTCGGGCATCCCTTGGCAGCCTCAGGTACCCGCCTCGTGCTGACGGCGATAGACCAGTTGCAGCAACGCGGCGGAGGCCACGCGCTCGTCACGCTCTGCATCGGCGGCGGCCAAGGCATTGCCGCCGTGCTGACCGTCCAAGGCTAGCTCCGAGAGGTCCCGACGGTCCCGAAGAGGTCGATATTGGTCACCGATTCGTCCCAACTGCCCGAGCTGCGCCTGCTCGGGGACCTCAGCCGTGCCTTGGCCGATGGCGCGTCGGCCAGCACCCTTGTCGGGCTCGGACTGCGGCGAATGGCTGAGATCCTCGAAGCCAAGTACTGCGCGGTCGTCCTCCGGAATGAACACGGACAAGCCCGGATTGAGGATCTCTGGGTGCGTGGACGCTCGGAGGCAGAGCAGAGGGTCCTGCTCGAGAAAGTCCGGTCGATGCTTTCCGGGCTGCAGTTGCAGCCTGCACGCTTGTCGTCCGGCACCCTGCCCGAGGGCCTGGTACTGGTGGAGGACGTCCTGGAGTTCAGCGGGGATGCCGCGGAAATCGCACAGGCATTGGGCGCGACTTGGGGCTTTCGCAGCTTCCTTGGCGCTCCAATCGTCGAATCAGGCAAGACTCGCGGCCATGTCTACGTCATCTATGAAGAACCGAGGGTCTTCCCTCCCAGAGATACCCTGATGACCACCGTACTGGCGGATCAGCTCGTGGCAGCCCTGCGCATGAGTCGACAGCGCGCCTTTTCCGACCAGGTCATCCGCCAGTTGCCGGCCATGATGGCTCTGCTCGATGGCCAGCGCCGTCTCAGCTGGGTCAGTCCCCAAGTCACCGCATGGTTCGGCAAGGATGAATCCGAGTTGCTCGGCCAACCCGTGCTCGAACTGCTGGCTACCGTGACGGACCTGGATCTGACGCAACGGCAGGTACCTGAAGGCCCCTTGCGCATCGACGCCTTGCCGATGCGCCTGCCCCGTTGGCACGAAGGCCAGACATCCTACTGGGACTTGGTCATCGAGCCGGTCGGGCCGGATTCAGACCACGCGGGCACCCTGTTGCTGGCCATCGAGGTCACGGAACGCGCCGATCGCGTTCGGCGCGATCAGGAACATCAGGCCCGTCAGCGCCAGCTTGACCGCTTGCGCGACGACTTCGTCAGCGCGGCCTCGCACGAGTTGCATACGCCACTGGCCTCCATCATCGGCCATGCCGAGCTGCTCGAGGACGGCCTGGAAGGTCCCTTGAACACCCGGCAGTCGGACTTCGTGCGCGAGATCCAGCTGGGAGCGAACCGCCTCCAGCGGCTGGTCGACGATCTCCTCGACTACGCTAAGCTCGAGGCAGGCACCTTCAGCCTTTCCCCACGCGAAGTGGACCTTGCCGAGCTCGTCCGCCAGGCAGGCTCGAGCCTTTGGCCCCAACTGCAGGATGCCGGCGTCCGGCTCGTGGTCCCGGATGCGGAAACGACGCTGGAAGTCCTGTGCGATCCGCAACGCATCACCCAGGTCCTCTTGAACCTGATCAGCAACGCCATCCGCTTCACGCCCAAGCACGGCGATATCCGTGTCACCCTTGCCTCCGGTCCCGGCTGCGTGACCGTAAGCGTGGCGGACACGGGCGTAGGGATCGAAGAGGCCGACCTCAACAGGGTCTTCGAGAAATACTTCCAGGGGGCCCGGCGCTCGGTGGGTGCGCGACGTGGTTCCGGCCTCGGCCTGTACGTGGCTCGGGCTCTCGTGGAGGCGCATGGCGGCGAGATGGGGGTCACGAGCGTACCCGACCAAGGTGCCACTTTCTGGTTCGACCTGCCCCTCGGCCCACAACCCTGAAGCAAGAGGCGCCCCGAAACCGGGGCGCCTCTCCTTTACGAGCGAACGAACGTCAGCGCGAAGCTTTGGCCAGGTTAACCCGGCCGTGCCCGTAGAGCTCATCGAAGCCCGGGGTGCCGAGGTCATCCGTCGACGCCTTGAGAGCATCGCGAACCTGCGCCACCGACCAGTCGGGATGCGCAGCCCGCATCATCGTGGCCGTACCGGCCACGAACGGACAAGCCATCGAGGTACCCGAAGCCTTGCCGTAGGTCGTCCCCATCTGGCTGCCGGTCGTGGGCAGCGTGCTCATGATGCCGCCGCCGGGGGCCGAGACCCAGACCTGCTTGCCCCGGCTCGAGAACCCGGAAATCTTCTCGCCGCCGAACATGCCGTCGCTGGTGCTCGAGACGGCAATGGCGAGGGGATCGTTGGCAGGTGAGCCGACGAAGCGACCGTTGTTGCCGGCGGCGCAGATGACGATGGTCCCCTTGGCCAGGCAATACTCGAGCGCGTCGTGCATCACGGGGTCGATCTCGGTGGTATCGGAACCCAGGCTCATGTTGAGCACCTTGGCACCGGCATCGGCGGCAGACTTCATGCCTTGGGCCACGCCCTCGGTCGTGCCGGATCCGTTGTCCCCGAGCACCTTGATGGCGAGGATGGGTGCGTTCCAGACGATGCCGGCGATGCCTTGGCTGTTGTTGCCGGTGGCGCCGATGATACCGGCGCAGTGGGTACCGTGGCCGACCTTGTCGCCCGTGCCCGTGCCGCCGGCAAAGTTCTGGCCGCTGCGGACCCGGCCGCCAAGGTCAGGATGCGCAGCATCGACACCGGTGTCCGCGACCGCCACGAGCGTACCGGAGGCATCGATGCCTTCCCAGTTGGCAGGCGTACCGGTCCGACCGTAAGCCCACTGCTTCGAGAAGCTGGGATCGTTGATGCTGATGAGTGCACCGACCTCACGAGCCAACTCGGCTTCCTGGACAACAGGGATGGCACGGTAGACACGCTGCAGCACGGCGGACTTGACGCCGGGCTGCTGGCGAAGGCGAGCAAGGAAGAGGTCACGATCGACGCCATCGGGAATCCGGACCACCTGGACTTCGCTCTTGAGGCGGAACGTACGGGTCACGGCCGCCCCCATCGCCTTGACGGTCCGGCTGGCCTGAGCAGCAGCGGCGGGATCGACCATCACGACGATCTCACGCGCCGCCTGGGCGGTCACGTCCACGGACGCACTACGCGTCGCCGTGGCGACCGAACCTACCACCTGCTGGCCGCAACCGACCGTCGCCGCCACCAACAAAAGCCCCATCGCCTTGCGCATGGTGTCCGGATTCTCCTGAAAGAAAGAGTAAGAAGAAGTTAACCTAGGATTAACATCGACATCCTAAAGCTTCTTCTTGCGTCTTTCAAGAGAAAAGGCGCGAAAATCTATTTGTAGTGGGCCTCAATCCTCGAGGATCAGCTTTCTGATGGTCTGGTTGCCGGCCTTGGTGACGTAGACCTCCCGGACCCTCGGGTCCTGGTCATCGATCACAAAGCTGGTGATGGCCGCATCCTCGGCCGTATAAGCCGGCACGATGGTCCCGGCATCGGGGTCGATGCGGAAGATGGTCTTGCCGTCGGCGACATAGACGTAGCCACGGGCATCAACGTCAAGCCACGTGGGTGCGGTAAGGCCGAACTGGGCCGCATTGGTCTTGTCCGTTCCCGTGCCATCGCCCGCAATGGTGGACACGATGTACTGAAAATAAGGATCAGCGGGCGGACCGTCACAAGTGCTGAGGGGCGAAGTGGTCGATGGGTTACGGGGACTGAGCATGCGCACCCGCTTGCCGTCGATGAAGAAGATGCGGCGCCGCCCCGATGTGCTGCGCTCGACCTTGATGCGCGTGACCTTGCCCAACTGCACGAGTCTCGCATTGATATTATCCAGGTTGTAACCCTGCTGTCCGGAACCCGCGATGATGGGAATATTCGCCGCGCCGAAGCCGCACGATGGCTTCCATATCCGGATGTAGTAGTTGTTGCTGTCCGCGATGAACACCGTGCCGAACTTGTCGGTGTCCACGCCCTCGGGTGCGTCCAGAACGTGAGAGGGGGGATTCGCATCGGGAACGCTGGTCACGAGGGACTCCAGAACGCCCTGGGTGTCGGCCGGCATGTCGAGGTGCCGGATACGCTTGATGACAGGGTCTGCCACGAGCACACTGCCGCCTGGCGTGACAGAGATTGCCGCGGGCTTGTCGATGTGTCCGCCACCCTCGGTCACGCTCTTCATGGTCTTGATGATCCTGTTGCCATCTCCGATCCGGCTGTCGTAGACCGAACGGCCATCGAGCAGGTTGCTTGAGGTAGCGGCACCGACCGTGCACGCCTTGATCTGGGACGCAACGCCGTCGTTCGTGAAGGCAAGCAGGACCGAAGGACCGGGTGCAGGCACGAACTCGACACGCCTGACCTTCGCGACGGACGCAATGGCTTGGGGCGCCCAAGTCGACGCACCAGCAGGGGTCGGAGCGACGGCGAATACCGCCAGACGCCCGTCCAAGCCCACGACCGCCAGTTGCGTGCCGTCGGGTGAGACGGCAAGGGACTGGGGCAGGAAGCCCGGCGCAAAGACTTCCATCGGGTCGGAAGTGTACGTCATCGTCGTCTGATCTGCCGGCAGGACCACGCGCAGGATCTTGTTGTCCGCCGCCACGTAGAGCACCGAGGGCGCAGCAGGCGAAGCCACGACATCACTAACAAGCGTGATCTTGAAATCGAAACGACCTACCCCAGTCCCAGCCGACGCATTCTCGAGGCTCGATGTCGCCGACGGGCTTCCCAAGACGAGCCGGACCTTGTCCGCCACGCCGTAGAGCAAGGCCGTCTTGGTGGCAAACGCATAGGTCTTGGGCAACCGCGTCATGCCCGCCACGGCAACGATTTCATTGTCCGGAAGGACAATCTTTTTTGCCTCGACATCGGAGGTCGCGTCCGGAGTGGCGGTAGGAGCGGGCGAACCTGCGGCAAGCAACGCGGGAAGAGGAGCGTCGAGAATTTCATAGACGGCCTTGGGGTCGGCAATCAGGAGGCCGGCACCCCCTTGGCCTGAGGCAAATCCGGAGAAGTCCACCGCCGAACTGCTTAGCGTGGAGCTGCCGAAGTTGATGGGGCTGCTCGAGCTCGTGCTCTCCTGAATCACCGGCAGTGAGGCTGCAGGCAGGCTTGCGAAGGAGCGCGAACCATCTAAAATCGAGTTGAAGACCAACTGAGGCGCGGAGCCTGCGGCGCTCTCCAGCCTGAAGGTCGACAGCGTGAAATCACCAAACGTCCTGTTGCGCAGGGGTTGCTCCCTAAGGTCTCCGGGATCGAGAAGGCGAGCCCCCCCGAAGACCTGCTTGAGCACGGGGGTTGCCCTCGCCGCAACGTCCGTCTGGACGGCCTCGAGGCCCGCCTGGTCGAGCATCATCACGATGTGACGCTCCTTGGGATCCTCGTCGTCGAAGGTCGGGTTGACATTGAAGAACAGGCGACGACGACCATTCCAAGTGTCGAGGTAAAGGTTGCGGGGGTTGGCCAACTCCGCAAACCGGGCCGCACTCACGAAGTTCGGGAAGAAGGGATCGCCCCCGAGGCTCCAAGCCGGGGACCCACCGATGCCGGCGACCAGTTGGCTGCTGTCCAGGCTGACGTTGACCGGGTTCCGCGAAAAGAGGACCACCTGGAAGTTGGCCTTGAGGCCCTCGGCAAGGACACGGCGTCCGGCCATGTTGTATTCCTTGCCGACCACCTGACCCGCATTGAACTGGGGCTCAACCCCACCCTCATTGGCGTACTTGAACGTTTGGCCGACAGCCGGACCCTTCTCGAGATCCGCCTGGGACTCGAGGTAGGCCCTTACCTCGACCAGCATGCCGGTCTCCGCCTTGAGGGCATAGGTCTTGCTGTTGACCGATCCCCGGCCCGTATTGAAGTAGAAATCGGACAAGCGCACCTTGCCGTCGGAGCCGATGACGCGCATCCGGATGCTGCGCGCCTGCGTCGGGATGGCTTGGGGCCGACGGGCACCGGACGACTGGGGCCACGCGATGGCGACCGAGAGCAGGCCATAAGGCTGTCCTTGAAGCTGCTCGGGCAAGCGTGTGTTTGCTGTCGGCAGGGCCTCGGGCGCCTGCACCGAGATGGCCAGGCCATCGGCATGATCGACTGCAGCCATCGGGGTCGGACGCGAGGCCGCTGCGGCACCGGCCACGGGAACGGCGGGAGCCACGGCCGTGCGACAGGCCGACAGCGGCATCAAGCTTGCCAGCACCCAGGGCAGGAGGCGACGCATGGCCAACACGGTTACCGTCCTCCCAGCCCTGTGATCTGGAACAGCGGCGTCCCGACATTGGCCGCCTCGATGGAGACGGTCGCCACGCGCCGCGCCACGGGCAGGCTTGGCACGAAAGCGACGGGCACCGCAGGCACCACCGTGAGCAGGGCCGTGACCTCGCCCAGGAAGGGCTCCGCTTGGGGCAGAATCCGGATACGTGCGTGACTGGCCGTCGCGACGGCCGCTTCGGAAGCCGTCGCGGGTTGCAAGGCCGTCAAAAGGACAAAGGCCCCGGGCACCGGCGTCGCCACACCGATGGCCGCCCTGCGGTTGGTCGACGAGAGCGACCATGCGCCGAGAACGGGTTGGGTCGTCTCCACGACGGCGGGCAGGGCATCTCCGGCGGGACGACCGAACTGGATGACGGAAACCCACTCGCGCGTGTAGGGCAAGTCGGGCTTCTCGGCCTCGCCTGACGTGGCAGGAACGAAGAACTGGTTGAACGCATAGGCCTCGTTTCGGGCCACGGCAGGCTCGATGGCAATGCCCATGGGGACCAACGTCGGCGTGGGACTGGGCGCAGGCGTGGGCGTCACCGGCTTGAAGAGCGGCGGCGGCGTCGTCGGGGATGCCGAGACCAGAGGACGAGGTGTTCCCGCCTGCGCCCCGACGGATATCGGCAAGACGGGGTTGGCAGCCGTGGTGCCCGCCACCCCCTGAGGCTGGGCCGTGCACGCCCAAAGCACCACGCATGGCAGGCACGTGGCCAACAAGGGGAGGGCGCGACGGGAGACGGCAGGCATCAGCATTCCGGAAGGGCGCGAGGACAAGCGTTGCGTACCCCTCGCCGCGGGACGCCTAACGGCGCAGCGGGGCACCCTGAATGCGGATCAGGAGATTGGCTGTCTCGAGGACAGCCATGGCCGCCTCCCAACCCTTGTTGCCGGCCTTGGCGCCGGCACGCTGGAGCGCCTGCTCGAGCGTGTCCGTGGTCAACACACCGAAACCGACAGGCTTGACCGACTCCCGGGCCAGTGCCGCAAGTTGGGCGGCTACGGGCGAGGCGACGTGTTCGAAATGCGCCGTATCCCCGCGAATGACACACCCCAGCACCACGATGCCGTCGAGGTCGGGACGATCGCGAAGCAGGCCCGCCGTCACGACGGGGAGCTCGAAAGCACCTGGTGCCCAGGCCTCGACGAGGTCTTCCGCCGCCACGCCGTGCCGAAGCAGCGCGTCGCGGGCGCCGGCAACCAAGCGCTCGACCACCAGGTCGTTGAAGCGGGACGCGACGATGGCAAAGCGCCGCCCCGTCCCGGATAGTCCGCCTTCGAGCCTGTCCGACATGATTGCCTCCCCTGCCTCAGGACAGGATGTGCCCCAGCTTTTCGGCCTTGGTGCGCAAGTAGTTTTCATTGTACGCGTTGCGCTCGACCAGCATCGGCACACGGCCCCCGACCTCGAGGCCATACCCCTCGAGTGCGACCACCTTGCGGGGGTTGTTGGTCAGCAGCCGCATCTGCCGGACACCCAGCTCGACGAGGATCTGGGCCCCCTGGCCGTAGTCGCGCAGGTCGGGCGGGAAGCCGAGCTCGAGGTTGGCCTCGACGGTATCCAGGCCTTCATCCTGCAAGCGGTAGGCGTGAAGCTTGTTGAGCAGGCCGATGCCCCGGCCCTCCTGCCGCAGGTAGACGAAGATGCCGTGGCCTTCACGGGCGATGGCCTCAAGCGCTGCCTCTCGCTGCTGCCCGCAGTCACACCGCAATGACCCGAAGGCATCACCCGTGAGACATTCGGAATGCATGCGCACCAGCACGCCTTCCCGAGTCGGATCACCCATCACCAGGGCAAGATGGTGCCCGCCGGTCAGGACGTTCTCGTAGCCGACGACCTTGAAATCGCCGTGGCGGGTCGGCAGGCGGGCCTCGGTCCTGCGGACGACGAAACGCTCCCGCTCGAGCCGCCAGGCAATGACCTTGGCCACGGACGTGATCAGCAGACCGTGGGTCCGCGCGAAGACCAGCAAGTCGGGCAGGCGGGCCATGTCGCCATCGTCACGCAGCACCTCGCAGATCAGGCCGGCAGGCTCGCTACCGGCGAGGCGCGCGAGGTCACAGGCCGCCTCGGTATGGCCGGCGCGGGCGAGGACACCGCCTGGCTTGGCGATCAGGGGAAAGATATGTCCGGGACGTCGAAGGTCCTCGGGCCGGGAAGCGGGATCGAGGCACACGGCAACGGTCCTGGCCCGATCCTTGGCCGAGATGCCGGTCGTGGCGCCGTGGATGGCATCGATCGAAACCGTGAAGGCCGTGCCGTCGGTCCCCTCGTTCTCGGGCACCATCAGGCCCAAGTCGAGGGCCTTGCCCCGCTCGGGCGTCAGCGTCAGGCAGATCAGGCCCCGGCCATGCGTGGCCATGAAGTTGATCGCCTCGGGCGTCGCGTGCTCGGCGATCATCACGAGGTCGCCCTCGTTCTCGCGATCCTCGTCGTCGACGACGACGACCATCTCGCCGCGGCGAAGGGCCTCGAGGACTTCGGGCATTTCTGCGAGCTGGGTCATAGTGTTACGCGCCTCCTCGCGCGGCGAGCCTCTCCAGCCACGGCTGGAGGCAGCGATGGACATGCCTGGCCAGCATGTCGTTCTCGAGATGGACGGCATCGCCCGGGGACAACCGGGACAAGGTTGTCCGGGCCCACGTCTCGGGGATGATCGTCACGGTGAAACCGTCTCCGGTCACGTCATTCAGAGTCAAGGACACGCCGTCGATCGCGATCGACCCTTGGGGCAGCATCAGGGCAAGCTGGCCCCGGGAGACGGAGAAGTGCAGGCGGTGGGCACCCTCGGGCAGGGGCGTAACAGCCGCGAGGGTCGCAAGGCCCTCGACATGGCCGGACACGAGATGCCCGCCCAGGCGGTCACCCAAGGCCAAGGCACGCTCCAGATTGACCTCCCTGCCCACCTGCCAGGTGCCCATGGTGGTCATGTCAAGCGTCGTCTCCGAGACGTCGGCCGTGAAGCCTGCGCCGTCGCGCTCCACCACTGTCAGGCAGGCACCCGAGACGGCCACGGACTCGCCGCGCGTCAACTCGGAGGCAAAGGGGGCCGCAAAGGTGAATCGGCCTTCGTGTCGGGCTTGGACACGTCCGATGGCTTCAACGAGACCTGTAAACAAGGCAAATAGACGCGTGGCGCCTGCCACTGCGGGTCCATGGTACCCGAATCCGGCACGGAGGGCCAATTGGCGGGATGCCTTAGCATGGCAAGGTGCCGACACCCCCTTCCCCCAAAGCCCTCGCCGAGCTGACCCGCTGCCTCGGGCCGGCCAAGGTCCTGTCCGGCCCGGCGATCGCGCGGGCCTATGACCGTGACGCCTATGTGCTGGCCAGTACGAAGGCCCACGCTGTCGTCCGGCCGGAGACCACCGGGGACCTCGTCACGCTGTGCCGCTGGGCGACCCGGCACGACGTCTGCCTCACGCCACGTGGCGCGGGCACGGGCCTCTCGGGTGGCGCAACGCCCAGTCCGGATGCCGTCGTCGTCCTGACCTCGGGCATGCGACGGGTCCTCACCCTCTCCCCGCAGGATGGCCTCGCGGTCGTGCAACCGGGCGTGGTCAATGCGCACCTCGACGCGATGGTACGCCCCCTCGGCCTGACCTTTGCGCCGGACCCCTCGAGCCAGTCGACGTGCACGCTCGGGGGCAACATCGCAGAGAACGCGGGAGGCCCCCACACGCTGAAGCACGGGATGACGGTGCAGCATGTCCTTGCCGCCCGCGTCGTCCGGGGCGATGGCTCCATCGTGGAGCTCGGACATCCCACGGGCCTCGATCACGGCCTCGACCTGCTCGGTGTCTTCACGGGCAGTGAAGGAACGCTCGGCTTCCTCGCCGAGGCGACCGTCAGGCTCGTCCCTCGTCCCCAGGCGCTGCACACGGTCCTTGCGGCTTTCCCGACGGTGCGCGCCGCAGCCGAGGGGGTCGGGCGCATCCTGAAGGGCGGCATTCTTCCCGCGGCCCTCGAGATGGTCGACAGCCAGGTCGTCGCGGCCGTCGAGGATGCCTTCGCCGCCGGGTTGCCGCGAGAAGCCGCGGCCCTGCTGCTGATCGAACTCGACGGGACCCCGCCCGAAGTCGCGGCCGAGGCGTGCCTCCTCGAGAAGATGCTGGTCGAGGCGGGTGCCGATCCCGTGCAGGTGGCCCAGGACCCTGCGGCACGCGAGCGCTTGTGGCTGGCGCGCAAGAAGGCCGTGGCCGCCCTGGGCCGGCTGGCCCCGGCCCAGATCATCCAGGACGGCGTGATCAGGCCGTCCCTGCTGCCCGAGGCCCTGGAACGGATCGCGGCAATCGGCCGCAGCCATGGCCTCGCCATCGCCAACGTCTTTCACGCCGGCGATGGCAACCTGCACCCCGTGGTCCTCTTCGATGCAGCCGATCCGGAACGGGTCCGTGCCGTCGAGCAAGCGGGTCTCGACATCCTCGACATGTGCATGGCCATGGGGGGCACCCTGACAGGCGAACACGGCATCGGCCTCGAGAAGCGTGCCGCGCTCGGGAAGATGTTCGATGCCGATGCGCTGGCGTGGCAAAAGGCCGTCCGCCTGGCGTGGGATCCGTGGGGCAGATGGAACCCCGACAAGGCACTGCCGGTCCGCCCCTGCCTTGAGGACCAACCGAGATGAACGACGACGCCATCTTGCGGGTCGCCCATCCGGAAGACGCCGTGCGCCTCATCCGGGAAGCCCGGGCCACCCGCACCGTGCTCAGGCCGGTGGGCGGGGGGACTCGCCACCTGTCCGGTACCCCGCGGGGCCGGAGCATACAGGTCCTGGCGAGCGCAGGCGAATGGCTACACCACCCTGAGGACCTCATCGTGACGGCACCAGCAGGCATGACCGTGTCCGAACTTGCCGATCGCCTCGCCATCGAAGGCCAGGCACTGCCCCTCGATGCTCCCGAGGGCGGCACCATCGGCGGCCTCGTCGCCCACGGCAGTGCGGGCCCCCGCCTGCACGGCCGCAACCTGCCGCGCGCGTGGGTCCTGGGTGCCGACACCGTGCTCGGGTCGGGTACGGCGCAACGCATCGGGGCGCGGGTCGTCAAGAACGTCGCCGGGTATGACGCCGTCCGGCTGTGGTGCGGCAGCCGAGGCACCCTGGGCCTGCTGTTGTCCGTGACTTTCAAGGTTGCGCCGTCACCCGAGGCGTGGGTCGAGTTCCGACAGGAGGGCAAAGACGCCGCGGCTCTGGCAGAGGCCTTGCAGCCGTGGTGGCAAGCGCCCCTGACGTGGCTCCGCATCACCTCGGCGAGTTCCACCCGGGAAGATGCCCTCGCGTGGCAACCTGCGGAGGGGCAACCGTGGGGCACCCCCCTCTCCTGGAGGCTGCTTGCCGGCATCGAGGGCGCTTCGTCCGTCGTCCGGGCCGTTTCGGCACAGTGGCCCGTATCCGGTACGGCCTCGGAGACTGCACCCTGTCGCCCCCGGAACCTCGGCCCCCTCTGGGCGGATCCGGCTCCCCCGAGGGTGGCGTGGTCCCTCGCCGTGCTGCCTTCGCGGATCGTCCCGACGCTTCAGACCCTTGCCGATTGGTTGGCAACGAAGAAGGCCCACGGGCGACGCTGGACCTTCTCGGGAGATCCCGGCAGGGGCCGCCTGGACCTTGCCCTGTGGGGCGACCCCGACATGCCGGTTCCGCCGATCGGCAACTGGGTCGAGGCGGGCGGAGGCCTGTGGCAGATCGTCGCCGGCCCGGGGGCGGGCCAGCAAGGGCCGGCCCGGTCGGATGGCGGCTTGGGCCTGGCCCTCAAGCGAACCTGCGATCCGGACGACATCATGAACCCGGACGCCTTGCCCGGGTGTCTGGCGTGAGGAATCCCGTGCCATCCCTTTCCAAGTCCCTCCCCGTCGTGTCGCTGGCGAGCCTGATGGTCTCGCCGGTGCTGCTGCACGCCGGCCCTGCGTGCGCCGAGACCCTGTATCTCCGCAACGGTACCCGGTTGGAGGGGCGCATCCAGAAGCAGGACGAGAGCACCCTCGAGGTCGTCACGGCATCGGGTATCGTCAAGGTGCCCCGTGACACCATCGCCCTCGCGACGGTACCCAACCCTTGGATTGCCATGGGCATGGGTATGGCCTTGCCGGGGGGCGGACAGATCTGGCTTGGCCAGCAAGGACGGGGCTGGACGGTCGCCGGCGTGACTGTGGCCAGCGGGGCCTTTGTCGGCCTTGCAAGCCAAGCCCTGTTCACCGGCCGCTTCGTGGGCGCCGATGGCAGCCTGTTGCCCGGTTCTGCCCTCGGCATGCTCGCCGCGATGGTTCCTTGGGGACTGGGAGCGTGGGAGGCATGGCAAGCGGCCCAAGCCACGGCCGAGCGTGATGCCACCCAGCCGAGGTTGCGCATCGACTACTGACGTCAGTCCGGATCAGCGAAACGGCGCGACGTGGACCCGGACGCCCTCCTCGCGGAAGAGGCGCCGCAGGTAGTCGGGGTCGACCACCTCCTTCGCCTGGTCCAGGACCGGATCGAGACGAACCAGCGTCCCGTCCAGGCGCAAGGACAGCTTGTCGAGCCTGTGGACCGTCCGGGTACTCTCGGCAAGGAACGCCGAGACCTCGCGGTCAAGAACCCGATCCAGCGTACGCGCCGCACGACCCGTATCCCTGAGCGTACCCTGCAGTCCGGGACGCAGTTCCTCGGCCATCTGGCGCAAGGCGCCGACGTCCTTGCCGGTATCCACCGAGAGGCGTTCCACGGCTGCCAGCGTCCCGTCGACCCGATCGAGCGTAGCATCGAGGCGCCGGACCAGTTGGCGCATCTCGACGACGGTCCCCGTGACACCCTCTGCAAGCCCCTCGACCGACGCTTCCGGCAGGGCACCCAACAGGCTGTCCAGGTCCGGCGTGCGACGAGTCCGCTCCAGAAGGTCGCCATCCCGGAGGGGCCGATCGGGACGTGCACCGGGACGCAGATCGATGAATCGCTCGCCCAGAAGACTTCGGGCCCTCAGGACGGCCTCGGTATCCCGAGGCAAGGCCAGCCGCCGATCGAGAACCATGGCGACCTCGGCAGCTCCGTCCCGCCAGGAGAGGCCGACGACCCTGCCCACGGGGACGCCGCCCAACTGGACGACGCCGTCCCGGGGCAATCCGGTGACGTCGGTAAATCGCGCCGTCACGCGCATCCCCCCGAGCGAGCTGCCCGGTGAGAGACCGAACCACAAGGCCACGCCTGCAGCCAGCGTCAGGGCCATGGCCAACAGCCCCCCGCGCCACGGGGTCAGGTGTCGCCAATCGCGGAGCATCAGCGGCAGTCTAGCACGGCGGTCCGGCATGACTTGCCGCGAGGAAAGCCTGCCACCATGGGTCATCCGCCGACGGCCGCAGCCGTCCTCCCTCGAGGACCAGGACCCGCTCCCCAAGGCGTGCCACGAGCACCGGATCGTGGGTGACGACGAGCAGACCCGCATCCTCGGCGGCATCCGCCACGACCTCGGCCATGTCCCGGGCCGTGACCGGGTCCAGTCCGCTGGTCGGTTCGTCCAGCAAGAGCAACCGCGGTCTCATGACCAGCGCACGGGCGAGTCCGGCACGCTTGCGCATGCCGCCCGACAGATCCATGGGCCGGCGATCGGAAGCATCATCGAGGCCGACGCGACGGAGCACCTCGGGCACCCTGTTGCGAACCTCGCTCGCGAGGCCAGCCAACTCCAGCGGCAAGGCAACGTTCTCGCCGACGGTCATCGAAGGAAAGAGCGCACCATCCTGGAAGGCCATGCCCAACTGCCGGGCGATACCCTCGGGGAGGATGGCCGGCTCGCCGCCCAGCAGGCGAATCTCGCCACGAGCAGGCCGCATGGCACCGATGACCGTCTTCAGGAGTACCGACTTGCCCGCACCCGATGGCCCCACGAGGCAAACCCGCTCCGAAGCCCGGACCGCGAGGTCAACGTCGTCCGCAAGGATGCGCCCACCGGCGAGCAGGCTCACGCCGCGGACCTCGAGCAAGATGTCCCCGTTCATCGCGCCGTCCAGCCCCAAGTCAGCAGGAGATTGGCCACGCCCACCAGCCAGGTCGTGCGCACGACGCCCTTGGTCACGGCCGCGGCGAGTCCGCGAGGCCCCGGCGCGGCCCCAAGCCCGGCCCGAGTCGTCAGAACAGCAATCGCGACCCCGAAGACCATCCCCTTGACCAAGGCAAGGAGCAAGTCCGACGGTGTGGCAACCCGATCCACCTCAGACCAGAACAGATCGAGCGGCAGGCCCGCATGCCACCTTGCCGCCAATGCCGCCGTGAGGAAAGCCGCCCAAATGGCCCATATCGTCAGCGCGGGCAAGGCCATGACCAGGCCGAGGACGCCCGGCAGGTACAAGCGGGTGGCCAATGAATGACCGAGCAGGCGCAGGACGTCCCGTTGCCCGCCGTGCTGCATCATCGCCGCCTCGGCCGTGCGCGCCGTGCCCCAGCGCGCCGTCGCAAGGGCCGTCGCGAGCAGCGGCATCAACTCGTCGATGAACAACCGGCCCTCGAGTGCGCCAATCTTGGCCGGCACCCCCAAGGCCAGAAAGGGACGGATGGCCAGCACCGTGAGCGCCAAGGCAAGCAAGGCGGACAGCAGCATCACGGGCAACACCGAATGACGGAATGCGTGCACGGCCACGCGCGCCGAAGCGACCAGCATCCCCTCCCGTGGGTCGAGGCGACTCACGACCCGCTCTCCACGAGCAGGACCCAGACTGCTTCGGCGACGGCGAGGAACATCAAGGCGTGAACGACCGCCACGCCCGCTGCCCCGCCCACGGCGGCATCCCCGCCGGGACCGCCGCCCCGCTCGAGTTCGCGGACCGACCGCAGGCCGACACCGAAAGCCAGAGCCTGGATACCGCAGCCGAGCACGGCCCCCTTGAAAATGCCGAGCACGACGTCAGGAAGCAAGGCCGGCCGAACGAAAGCGCCCAACCAAGGCTCGACGGAACGACCGAGGAGCGCGAGCACGATGCCGCCACCCGCCACGAAGGCGAGGAACCCGGCAGCCGTCAGCAAGGCCCCCTCACGGCCGCCCCGGAGTAGCGCGGAAGGCCCCCACCATGTCCACGGTTCACGGCCCAGCAAGCGCAGGGCGGCCCAGCCCTCCTGCAGCGCCATCACGACCATCGCGCCCGCAAGGGCCGATGCCGACTCGGCCGCGACGACGAGTGCCGCGAGCAGGGGGGCGACCTGACGGCATGTCACCCGATCGAGGGCATGGCCGAGCAAGGCCGTGGCGCCCATCGGATCGAGCACGATCAGGCCATGCAGGCAGGCGACGGCCCCCATGGTCCCGAGCAGCACGACGACGGGCAGGAGGCTGGTCCAACCAGCTTCCTGCCCGAGGCTTCCGCGACGCGAGGTCAAGGCCGCGCCTGGGGCTTAGCGTCCGTAACCGTTGCCGTAACCGTTGCCGTAACCGGTGCCTCCGCCATAGCTGCCGCCGTTGCCATACCCGGTGCCACCACCGTAGCTGCCGCCATTGCCGTAGCCGGTGCCACCCCCATAGCTGCCGCCACCGGGATAGCCACCCACCGGGGTGGGATAGCCACCGGCCCCGCCGCCACTCGAGGTCGCGTAGGCACTGACATCGTCGGCGGCCTTGGTCGACATAACCTCGACCTGCCGATTCTCGCCGGGAGCGAGGTCAAGGGTCTGCGTCATGGTCTCGACCGTCTGGCCACCCTTCATGAAGGTGATCGTCAGCGTGGCCGAGGACATCGCCTGGCCGGGGTTCGACACCTGGATCTGGGCCTTCATCTTCCGACCGAAGAGGTAGAGGAAACCCGTGGTCCGGGACTTCGAGACCACGGTTGCGGAAGGCGGAGTCGCCGGAACGGCCGGGTTCGAGGGATAGCTCGGGTTCGAGGGGTAGCTCGGGTTCGAGGGGTAGCTCGGATTCGAGGGGTAGCTGCTTCCCGGATCGGACGGGTAAGTGGGCGAGTTGCCCAGGCCGGGATCGACATAGGTGTCGGTACCGCCGCACCCGGTCAGCATCAGTGCTCCGAGGACGGCGACCATCCGCAGCATCCGCTTCGACATCGGGGTTCCCTCCAGTGCTTCCAGGCCCTGCGCCTGTGATGGTTGGGTTATCGGCCCCTTGGAGAGGGGGTCTTGCGTCTTTTCGGCAAAAATTCGACTAAGGGAGATTTAAGCATGGGGATGAGACTCCGAGAAGGGACGCCCCAAATGCAACAGGCCCCGCCACGGCGTCGAAGCCCGGCGAAGCCCGTCGTGTCGCGCAAGGTCAATAGCGGTAGGTGCTCCCCTGGGGCGCGGCGCCATAGGGCTGCGACCCATAGCCGCTGCCGTAGCCATAGCCGCTGCCGTAGCCATAGCCGCTGCCGTAGCCCGCAGGCGCCGAGGCCGGGGTGTCGGTGGTGACGGAGAAGCGGGCACCATCGGGATTGCCCTTGATGGCCGAGATGCGGATCGTCTGCGTCTGGTTGCCACCGAGAGAGACGGACCGCGTCTGGTCGTCGCCGGTGGACTCGCCCTTCTTGGTGAAGTTGATCGCCAGCGTGCCGCTGAGCGTGGACTGACCGGGGTTGGTCACCATGACCTCAATGTAGGGCTTGGAGAACCAGCCCAGGAGCTCGGCCTTGAAGATCTTCTGGGAGACGAGCAGTTTGACACCGGGAGCAGGTTGGACCGGGACGGCGGGGAGGCCGGGGTCGGGCTGGCCGGGCGAAGGCAGCCCGGGCAAGGGCGCACCGGGAGCGGTCGAGGGTGCCGGAGCCGGCTGGGTCGGCGCGGGGGGATCCTCCTCGTTGGGATCACCGGTCGAGCCGACGCGGGTGCCGCATCCGGAGAGGACGAGGCTGGAAGCCATGGCCGCAGTCGCGAGCAGGCCAACCAGTGAACGTCGGTTCGGAAACATCGGGACTCTCCGTAGGCAATCGGTTCGGGAACCACTTGGAGAAGATATCGGCGACGGCGCGGCGCCACTTGCGAAGGCAGGGTTAAGCTTCAGCGAAGCCCCGCCTAAACGATCGAACCCTGCTGCGGGTCGATCCGCTTGGTCATCGCAACATGGACCAGACCCGCCTCGACGTAGGGATCGCCGGTCACGACATAGCCCAGTTGCTCGTAGAAGCTGACCACGCCCCACTGGGCCGAGAGCCTCACGACCTCGCGCCCCTGGTCGGCAGCCCGTGCCTCGCACCGAAGCATCAGGCGCGTCGCCACCCCTTGGTGGCGGGCCTCACGACGCACGGCAACACGGCCAATCCGCACCGTGTGGGCGTCCTGAGGCACCAGGCGGGCCGTCCCGACGACGGCACCGTCAAGCGTCGCCACCAGGTGGTCGCAGATACCGTCCCACTCGTCGACCTCTTCATCGGCCGGCAAGCCCTGCTCCTCGACGAAGACTGCCCAGCGGACGGCGATGGCCTCGCGGACACGCGGGTCGCGGCCAGTCAGCCAGTCGAAGTTGAGCGAGGCGGGCAAGACGATCACGGCGAACCTAGATGGAGAGACGGTTGAGCAAGGGAAGGCGCTGCACGAACCCGGACAGGAGGGTCAGGCCGCCCGTCGCGAGCAGGATGCCCACGGCGACCAGCAGCAGGCCGCTGCCAATCTCGACGGCGCGCATGTGGCGCTTGACCTTGTCGAAGAGTCCCAGCAGGTGATCGAATGCCAGCGCCGCCCCGAGGAAGGGCAGGGCAAGCCCTGCGGAGTAGGCGCCCAGCATGCCTATACCTTGGCCCAGAGTCTCTTCCTGGGAAGCCAGCGTCAGGATCGAGGCCAGAATCGGTCCGATGCAGGGCGTCCAACCAAAGGCAAAGGCCAGGCCGACGACAAAGGCCCCGATGAAGCCGGCCGGCTTCGTCCGCACGGTGGCCCGACGCTCCTGATAGAGAAACGGCAGGCGCACCCATCCGGCCACGTGCAGGCCGAAAAGGACGACGATCGCCCCGGCGGCCCGGCTGATGGCCACCTGATGATCCAACAGCAAGGCCCCCAGGGTCGTGGCCGAGGCACCCAGCATCACGAAGACCGCAGAGAACCCGAGAACGAAGGCCAGGGTCTGGGCCAGCACCCGACCACGCGCATCGGGAGATCGCGAGGCGCCACTCTTGAGCTCGTCCAGGGAGACGCCCGCAACGAACGACAGGTACCCGGGAACCAAGGGCAGGACACACGGCGACAGGAAGGACATCAGGCCGGCTCCGAAGGCCAGGGCCACGTTCACTTGGCTCACGGGCCCATCATAGCCCAATCGGCCGGGTCGGGAGCCCGCCTGCTGGCGCAGGAGTGGCCGGAGCGGGTACGGTAAGGCTGCATCAACCTCTCAGGAGAGCCCCATCGTGCCCAGTCCCCGCCCACCCCGCCCCCCTCGTGGCCCCGATGGCCCCGACGGACGCCCCCCGAGAGGGTCTGGTCGCCGCGATGGCGATGGTCCCGGACGCAGGGAGGGCGCAGGGCCGGGTCGGCGCGACGGCGACGGTCCGCCCCGTGGCCGGTTCGGCCCGCCCCGCCAGCGCGATGACCGCCCGCGGGACGATCGCCCGCGCGGCCCCGTCGTCCGGACGTGGCAGGCTCCGGCCGACGAACACGAAGACCTCGCCGAGCGCGGACCAACCGTCGCACCCGAGGAGGCCGCGATGAACCTCACGCTGCCCTCGGCGCTCGCGCGCCGGCTGCGGACCACCGCCCGCGAGATCGGCACCGATCCGGAATCGCTGGCTGTCGTCCTGCTGGGTCAGCAGGTGCTCGCCCTGAAGGACTGAAACCAGATTGGGTTGTCCGACCTGCAACACGCAGAATCCGGCCCACGCCCGCTACTGCAAGGGTTGTGGCGTGGCCGTGGGCCTGCCCTGCACGTCGTGCAACGCGCCCATCGCGCCGGACCACGCCTTCTGCACCCGATGCGGAGCCCGGCAAGCCGGCGCCCTGCAGGCTGCCCCGACGGCGCCCGGTGCCCCGCTTGCCCGGCCCACGCCCACGACGGAGCTGCAGCAATCGGACCGCCGTGTCGTCACGGTCCTGTTCACGGATGTCTCCGGCTTCACGGCGATGTCCGAGAAGATGGATCCCGAGGCCGTCGCCGGGATCGTCAACCGCTTCTTCCAGGTCCTGACCGAACCCATCTACCGCTATGGCGGCGTGGTCGACAAGTACATCGGCGATGCCATCATGGCCCTCTTCGGGGCCCCGATTTCCCACGAGGACGATCCGCTACGGGGCGTGATGGCCGGATGGGCCATGCAGGAAGCAGCTCAGGCCTTCGCAGCGGATCTGGAACAACAGACGGGCATCCGCCTCAGGGTCCGGGTAGGCCTGCATACGGGCCTCGTGGTCGCCGGCAGCGTGGGGGGGACCCAGAGATCCGACTACACGGTGACGGGCGAGACGGTGGCCATCGCGTCGAGGATGGAGGCAGCCGCACCGCCCGGCGGCGTCCTCGTCTCTGCGGACACCTGGCAGCAGGTGCAGGGCCACTTCACGGCTGAAGCCCGCGACGCGGTGCAGGCCGGGGGGCGCGACCAGACCGTTCAGGCCTGGCTGATTCTCGGCCAGGCCGAGGGCATGGGCCCGACGATGACGGACCAGGCGACGGACCTGATCGGCCGCGCCAAGGAACGCGAACGACTGGCCACGGCCTGGCGCGCAGCCCGTGCGGGACGACCTGCGGGCCTGCTGGTCGGAGGGGCGGTCGGGACCGGCAAGTCGCTGCTCATCCGACACGAGACCCGGCGCCTTCGTCAGGAAGGGGCCCTCGTGGTCTGGGGCCGAGGCGTATCCTTCGACCGCGACAGGGCCCACGCCCTCGCCATCTCCGTCCTCCAACCCCTGCTCGGCGAGCCGCCGGGGAGGCCGGATGCGGCCTTGGGCGCACTCGAGACCCTCGTGGCCCGATGGCTGCCCTACAACGTCCCCCGCAGCACATCATCTCTCGCCCACCTGCTGGGGCTTCCCGTGAACCATCCCGAGGTCGCCAGCTTGCCCCCCCAGCAGCGCCGCTCAGCAAGTTTCGTTGTCCTCGACGACCTGCTGACATCCATGGCGAGGGAGACGCCGACCATTCTCGTCCTCGACGACCTCCAGTGGGCCGACGCACCATCCCTCGAATGGCTGGGCGGCCTCATCAGCCGGCTGGGCCGGGAGGGAGGCCACGTGCCGTTGCTGCTGGTCCTCGCCAGCCGCGATCCGGAAGCCTTGCCCAAGGCCGTGACCCAGCATGGCCTGCTGGAACCGATGCCGCTGGCCCCCCTCGTGGCTCAGGAGGCCGAAGCCCTCGCGACCACGCTGCTCCAGGCTTCGCCCGAGTCCCTCGGCATACCCGTAAGGCAACTGCTCGATGAAATCCTCGCGCGTGCCGAGGGCAACCCGTTCTACCTCAAGGAGTTGGTCCGGACGGTCCAGGAGGCCGGCGTCCTGATCCGTACGGGCGCAACGTGGTCCGTGGCCGAAGGCCGTACGGAATTCAGACTGCCCGGCAGTGTCCAAGGCGCACTCGCAGCGCGCCTCGACCAGCTCGAATCCGCCCAGCGACAGACCTTGCAGGTCGCATCGGTGCTGGGCAGGACCGTCGAGGACACGCTGCTGCGGACCATACTCGACCGCGAGGTCGAGGCGGACCTCGATGATCTGGTCCGACTCGGCTTCCTCGACCGGATGCCGGACGGGCGCCACGCCTTCAACCAGGTCGTGGCCCAGGAGGTCGCCTACGAAAACTTGCTGCTGGCGACCCGCAGGGACTGGCACGAACGGGCCGCCCTCGCCATCGAGCGTCGGGACCTGCCCGGGACGCCCGGACGTGCGCGGACGCTCGCCCACCACATGGCCCGGTCCGAACAGGACGAACCCGCGGCCCGTTATGCCGCCGAGGCCGGGGACGAAGCCCGTCACGCCTTCGGCAACGAGGAGGCCATCCGGCTTTATCACCAGGCCCTCGAGCATCTGGATCGCCGGGGCACGAACCCGGCCTGGACAGCCGACAGGGCTTCCCTGCTTGCCCACCTCGCCGCGGTCGAGACCACGACGGGCGAGGTTTCCCTGGCGCAGGAACATCTGGAGACGGCCATCAACCTGGTGCCGGACCATCTCGACCGAGGTGCGTGGGAGGCCGGGCTGATCCGGGCGTTGATCCGCCAGGGCGAGACCCACAAGGCGATCGCGCGCTGCCTGGAGCGCATCGCGGCGACCCGGGATCCCGTCGAGGAAGCGACGCTGCGGGCCACCTTGGCCGAGCAGTGGCTGACAACGGGGGCTCTGGCCGATGCCGAGGGCCAATGCCAGGCAGCCCTTGCCCTCGTCCGTCCGGACCGGCATCCCCTCGTCGTCGCCGACATCATGAACATCCTCGGCAACCTCGCCAGCCGCCGACGGGGCAACGAGGCGATCGGCTACTACCAGCGCATGCTCCTGCTGGTGGACGAGGCCAAGGACGTTCCCCGCCGCGTCGTCGGCCTTACGAACCTTGCGATGGCCCTGGAGATGTCCGGAGACTGGGCGGCCGCAGCGGACGCCTATGCAAGGGCCCACGCGATCTGTTCACGCATCGGCGACCGGTCACGTGGCGCCCATATCCTCAACAACCTGGGGGGCCTGCGCCTGAAGCTCGGCTTGCTCGACGAGGCCGAGGAAGCCCTGCGCGGCGCCGATGCCCTGTACGAGGCCCTGGGCAATCCGCTCGGCCGCGCCGCCTGCACCAACTTCCTTGGCCAGGTCCATCTGGCCCGTGACGAAGCCGACGCTGCCATTCCGTTCTTCGAGGCCTCGGCAGGCCTCCTCGAACGCGCCGGGGCCGGCACCTACGCGGCGGAAGTCCTGCGGGGCCTTGGCCTCGCACAACTGCTTGCAGGCCGTGCCGGAAGGGCGCGAGCGGTTCTGGACAAGGCGCGCGAGTTGGCCGTGGCCACGGGCCAGCAGGCCGAGACAGCCTCGATCGACGTCCTTCGCGCCCGCCTTCTGATGATGGATGAAAGCACCGACGAGGCCTTGCGATTGATGCGGGCCTCCATCGAGACCTTGCGGAGCCACGGCCATGCCTTGGAGATGGGGCGCGCCATGGTTCACGCTGCATGGGTCGCTGCCCGGGCAGGCGAGGTCCATGAGGCCGATAGCCTGCTGCTTGGCGCGAGGGACCTCTTCGAGGGGATTCGTGCAGGTCAGGAGTTGCGGAAAGTCGAGGCCCTGCTCAAGCAGGCCGGAACTGGGCCATGACCTCCTGCATCATGGCGGTGACGGGTCCGTAGCGGAAGGCCGCGACCTGACGTCCCGAGGCGTCCCAAGACAAGCGTCCCCAGCGCCCCAGGCTGCCTTGCCACTCGATGACGCGGGCCCCGCCGACTTCAGCCAGCAACAGGTTCCGGACGCCACGCAAGCTCAGGTCGCGGGCCAGCATCTTCGCCCGGGGGTCCGAGACCGACAGGGGCTCGAGACGACTGCAGACCCCGCAACGGTCCGCCGTCGCGCATTCCGAGCACGCAGGCAGGCCGCACGAGACACATTCGGGACGATGGCTGCCGCACTGGTGGCGACCACACGAAGCGCAGGTGCCAAGGTCATCGGCACGCACGACCTCGAAGCAGGTGCGGCAGGTGCCCGCATGATCTGGACAATAGCCCCCCTCGACGCCCTCGAGCATCAGGTGACGCGCCACCCTGACGCCACACGCCGCACAACTGCCAAGGCAGGCGGCGCAGTACATGTCGCCGGACACGCCACACGGCGCCATGGCGGAGGCAAGGCCCTGGACCCCGCAACCCGAGCAGGTCCCCAGATGCGCCTGGCTTGCAAAGCCACCGCCAGCCTCGACGCGACAGCCGGTACAGACGACCGCACCATCCTCGGCACAGACGCCGCGACAATCCGCACACACCGAAGCACCGCACGATCCGCACGCAGCACGGTCCGACGCACAGACATGCGCCTGGCAATCGCCACAAGTCGCGTCACAAGCGGGACACAGCGCAACGGCACACGTGCCGCAAGCGGTGACGACCTGTCCCTGCTCCTCGCAAGGACGGCTGCAGGATGGGCAAGCCCGGACGCAGGTCCGACAGGCCAGAGTCAGCGAACCCGTCATCACGGGGTCGTCCACGACCTCGCCACAGACACCGCAGTCGGGCATCAGGATCTGACGCGTCAACGGCACGTAGCCCAGCCGGACCTCGGGAGACGCGACCGACGGCAAGCCGTCCTCGGCCGGCCGCACGAAGCTTGCCACGTAAGTCACTTCATCGAAGCTGATGACGTGGAGGGCCACGAGTTCGGTGGTCAGCGTGACCTCGTGCGCTGTCTCCTCGGCTTGGACGGCCTCCTCCTCGAGACGCGCCAGCGACGTCAGGGCAACGGTCTGCCCCTTGCGGGCCGCATCGAGGCGGCGTGCCAGCTCGGCACCCTCCCGGCTCAGGTCGGCCAGATCGCCCGGCAACGCGCCCCGGATGGCCCCCAGGACCTTGGCCAAATTCTCCTCGAGGGTGCGGATTTCCCGCTGCCGGGCATCCTCGCGAAGCGATCCATAGTGGCGACGGATGCGGGTCACGGACTCGGTGCGCCGACCACCCAGCTGTCGCTCGAGTGCCTCCCCCCGGACGCTGGTCCGGGCGTCGACAAGGGCCAGCGCACGTGCATGCAGCGGACCAAGCGCCGGCAGATCGCGCGGAGGATCGGTCGGCAGGGTCTGGATACCTGACAACGCATCGACGAGGGCTGGACAGGCCATGCCCGTGACGGGATCCAGGATATCGACGTGGGTCTCCTCGATGGGGTGGGGCAGGACACCGGCACCATAGGCAACCCGATGGGAAAAGGCGACGACACGTCGGGTAAGGACGCGCTCGAGCCGCACGCGGGAAAGCATCCAGCCCTCGGGGGCCACGCCCAGCAGCAGCGCGGCCGGATCGGCGATGGGCGCGACAACGACGTGACGATGGGAGACGGCCCCCCGCTCCTCGCACTCTGCCAAGATCTCCTTGAGCCGCGGCGAACCGGGGACAATGGCCTCGGCGTCCTCACCGGCAGCGAACGAGATGTCGAAGCGCCGGTCACCGAGGCGAACCTCCCAGCGTCGCCGCTGGGTGTCGAGGGGGGAGGCATCGGCGCCTTGGCGCCGGTAGAAGTCAAGCGTGAAGGTACGAAGTGTCGGATCCTGCATGTTCGGGCCCAACCTCAGCCCAGTTGGTCGCGGATGGCGGCAAGACGGCTCGCGGCCTGTTCGGGATTGCGCCAGATATCGCGCGGTCCCATCGCGACTGGCAACCTCGCGACCCACTCGGCCCACGTCGGACCGGACGCATCGAGCAGGCCACGGACATCGAGGGCAGCCAGCCACCGATGCAAGCGCCCACCGGCGAGGACCAGATGATGGTGGCGGGTACCGCACGCGTGACGAAGGGCCATGTCCAAGGGGTGCATGACGGGCTCGGCATGCAGCCAGAGGTCATGCGCGCCGTCCGGACCGACCTCGCCATCGACCACCACGTCAACGCCCGCCGGCATGCGGGCCGCAAGGGCTTCGCCCGTCGCCAAGGTAGCGACCGCAAGGCGGACCCTCTGATGACTGGTGGCCACGAGGGCCTGCAACGCCCCCTCGAGAGAGGGCCCCGCCTCCCAGGCCTCGAGCCCCGCGCGCAGCAGGGAGAGCAGGCGCGCCTTGACCAGCGGTTCATGCTCCCGATCGAGCAGATGGACGGCAACCTGAGGCATGGCACCGGGCCATGCCTCGGCCGTCGCCAGCAAGCGAACCCACGGCCCGGCGGTCTCGACCGCATCGAGGCGTCCCGTTTCGACCAGCCAGTCCGAAATGGCGGCAACCTCGGCCAGCAGGGCCTCCTCGGCAACCGAGGGTCGAACGGCAACCAGACGTCCCTCGATTGTTGCAGGCGTGACGGGCGGTGCAGCCTCCTCGACCACCATGGCCTGTTCGAGCGCCACCGGCGGCACGTCACGCTTGCCTAGCCAATCGGCAAGGGCAGCGAGGCCGACTTCCTCCGGCCACGGGCGGGGAGCCAGCAGGACGACACGCCGGACGCCATCCGGTCGTGGCAGCACGGCAAGACCCCGATCGCAACGGTCCACCAGCCAACCCGTGAACGCTTCATCCGGCAGGGGGGAGCCTTGGGCGATGCAATGGACGCGGGTACCTACGCCCTCAAGGACACGCCGCCACGCCTCGAGCCTGCCCGGAGCCGCCAGGACCAGGATGCGGCCGGGGTCACGGACAAGCCACTCCCGCAGCAACAGCTCACCGACCCCCCAAGGCGCCATGGCTTCCGGCCACGCCAGGACCGCACGATCCGCACAGCGGCCCACGATGGCGCGGACGGCGCGCTCCTCGGCCGGCTGCACGGGGCGCGTGGGTGGCAAGGCCGCAGGAGACAAAAGCTCCTCGCGGGGCCAACCCTCCCGCATGCGGGCTGCCACACCGGCAAGCCTCGCCCAGTCCCCGGGCGCATAGGCCCCGCGGTCGGCCCGCTCCAGACGGTCCGTCGCATCCACGTAAACGCGCTTCATGAGCCCGATTGTGGCGGACGAGCGGGAGAAGCTCGGTGACGTGCGTCAGTCGGGCCGAGCCAAAAGCATCACGCCGAGGGTTCGCTCAGGATCTCGCCCAACTGCTCGATGTGACGCTCGCAGGCCTTGCGGAAGTACGCGAGGGAGAAGCCCCCCAGCAGGGCCGGGGCAGGCTCGACCTGTCCGGCATCCATGCGGGCCAGACAGCTGCGGTACTCGCGGATGGCCTCGTCCCAGCGATCCAGCGAGCGGTAGGACTCCGCGAGGTGGAAAGGCGCGAGCCAGTCGTCAGGCTGGAGATAGGCGGCGGCCCTGAACAGGTGGACGGCTTCCTGATAGGAGCCTTGGAGGCGCCGGGCCAGGCCGAGCAGGAAATGTGCAGCCGGACGGCAGGGATCCTCCTCGAGCGCGGCCTGGCAAAGCACGACGGCATCGCCAAGGTTACCGACGTCAATCAGCATGAGCGCCTCACCCAGCAAGCCCTCATCCGGCGACGGCTCCTCGGTCACCTCGGCGCGGAACGGCAGGGGCTGCAACGGACCGGTGCCACCGTGATAGGGCGCGCGCGGAGTCGCCCCGAGAAATCCCGTGGCCCGCCGGAACTCGGCGGCGCGAACGGCCCTCGGCAGGGGCATGTCGGGCGGCATCGAACCCGGGACCGAATCCGCGGGCCTGATGTAGTAGAACAGACCATCGCGCTGCTCGAGGCGCAGGGCACCCGCGTCATGCAGCACCGTCTCGGCCGGCCCGAGCAGCAAGATCCCCCCGGGCGCCACGCAAGCTGCGAGCTTGCGGTTGACGGAGCGGCACGTATCCTTGGCGAAGTAGGCGAGCACGTTGCGGCAGAGGACGATGTCGGCCTGGCCCTCGAGCAGGGTCTGATAGCCTTCGTCGGGCACCAAGTTGTGCGTCGCGAAGGTCACCATCTCGCGCACCTCGGCCTTCACGCGATAGCCGTCCGGCTCGGCGTCGTGCCACGGGGCAAGGTCCTCGAGCGTCGTGCCCCGGAAGCTGCGCTTCAGGAACAGGCCCGCGCGGGCACGCTGGATGTAGGCCGAATTGAGGTCAGTGGCCAATATACGGATACGGTGGGGGGCCTCGTCGCCCAGGACCCGTCGCGCCGCAATGGCCAGGCTGTAGGCTTCTTCACCCGTCGAACAACCGGCCGCCCACGCCACGATGGGCCGCGACAGATCCCGGAGCAACCGGGGCAGCACCTCCTCCTCGAGCAACCTGAAGTGCAGGGGGTCCCGGAAGAACCAGGTCTCGCCCACCGCAGCCATGCGGATGAGGTCCTGCTCGTGGGCCTCGGGGTCCCGGACGAGGCGTTGCGCCGTAGCCTCGGGCTCCTCGCCGGGTCGTCCCAGCCGCTCGAGGGCCATCTCGGCCATGTCACCATCGAGGACCCGACCGTAGCGCTGGGCGATCAGGCGGGCCACGACCGTGCGAGGGGCCGGGGCCGGGGTCAAGAGGTCCTGTTGGGACAAGGTAGCGTCTCCCTGCCCGACGGATGCGACCACCGGACAATCTCCCATGTTATGCCCCACGGCGGCGGGTATCTGCACCCTTCGAGCAAGCGCCAATGAGTTTGTCACCTCATCCGGGGCTCAGGCACAATGTCGGGCAATCCCGACAACAAGGAGCGCCCCATGCCCCAGGAACCAGCCGCGATTGCCTCGGTGCTGCAGGAGTCCCGGGCCTTTCCGCCACCGGAGGCCTTCAGCCGCGCCGCCGTCGTAGGGGATTCGGATCGCCATGAGCGCCTGCAGGCCCTCTCCCGGGAAGCGCCGGAGGTCTTCTGGCGCGAAGTCTCCCGCGAGCTGCACTGGTTCCAGCCGTTCACGACGGTGCGATCCGGTTCCGGACCCGACACGCGCTGGTTCGAGGACGGCACGACGAACCTCGCCTACAACTGCCTCGATCGCCATCTCGAAGGACCGGCGCGGAACCGGGCCGCCATCATCTGGGAAGGCGAACCCGGCGACACCCGCACGCTGACCTACCTCGAACTGCACCGCGAAGTCTGCCGGATGGCCCTGGTTCTTTCGGAACTGGGCCTCGCCAAGGGAGACTGCGTCGGCATCTACATGCCGATGGTGCCCGAGGCGGCCATCGCTATGCTGGCTTGCGCCCGACTGGGTCTGGTCCACTCCGTGGTCTTCGGCGGCTTCAGCTCCGAAGCACTCAAGGACCGGATGAACGATGCGGGAGCGCGGGCCATCATCACCGCCGACGGAGGCTGGCGCCGAGGCCAGGTGGTCCAGCTCAAGGCGCAGGTCGATGCGGCCGCACCGTCCATCCCGACGCTCGAGCACGTCCTCGTCGTGCGACGCACCGGCACCCCCGTCGCATGGACCGAGGGCAGAGACGTCTGGTGGCACGAGCGTCGCAGCTTGGTAGGCGAGCAGCACGAGGCCGTGCCGGTGGGTGCCGAGGACCGACTTTTCATCCTCTACACCAGCGGCACGACAGGCAAGCCCAAGGGCTTGGTCCACACAACCGGGGGCTACATGGCCCAGGTCTTCCTGACCTCGCGGTTCATCTTCGACCTGAAGGAGCAGGACGTCTATTGGTGTACGGCAGACGTGGGCTGGATCACGGGCCACAGCTACGTCGTCTACGGACCCTTGCTCTCGGGTGCCACGGTCTTCATGTACGAGGGTGCCCCGCTGCATCCCGGGCCGGATCGATTCTGGTCGATGATCGCGCGCTGGGGCATCACCATCCTCTACACCGCCCCGACGGCCATCCGGACCTTCATGAAACTGGGCGACGACCATCCCCGGCGCCACGACATGAGCACGCTGCGGTTGCTGGGGACCGTTGGCGAACCCATCAACCCTGAAGCCTGGATGTGGTATCACCGCACGATCGGAGGCGAGCGCTGCCCGATCGTGGACACGTGGTGGCAAACGGAAACGGGGGCGATCATGATTGCTCCGCTGCCCGGCATCACCACAACGCGCCCGGGATCGGCCACACAGCCCTTCTTCGGAATCAGGCCCGACATCGTCGACGGCCAGGGACAACCCGTTCCGGACGGCCAGGGCGGCTACCTCGTCATCCGGGAGGCTTGGCCCTCGATGGCCCGGACCATCCATGGCGATCACGCACGCTACCTGACCCAATACTGGTCCCAGGTCCCCGGCAGCTATTTCACCGGCGACGGGGCCCGCAGGGACGCCGATGGCTGCTACTGGATCATGGGGCGGGTGGACGATGTCATCAACGTCGCGGGCCATCGCCTCGGCACGATGGAAATCGAATCGGCCCTCGTCAGCCACGCCGCGGTGGCCGAGGCAGCCGTCGTCGGTCGGCCCGACGAGGTCAAGGGCACGTCCGTCGTCGCCTTCGTGACCCTGAAGGCAGGACGCAAGGGCGACGAGGCTCTGAAAGGCGAGCTCCGCAACCACGTGGCCACGGAAATCGGGGCCATTGCGCGTCCCGAGGAGATCCGGTTCACCGACGCCCTCCCCAAGACCCGATCGGGCAAGATCATGAGGCGCTTGCTGCGGGAACTCGCCGGTGGCGGGGAAGCTTTCGGGGATACGACGACGCTCGAGGACCTGTCCGTCCTTGCGGCGCTGCGCCAGGACGACGAAGGGTGACAGGAGGCAGCCACGCCTCTTAGAATAAAGCCATGGCCGTAGCCCGCCCCGAATCTTCCTGCCAGCCGGAACCCAGTCCCGAGCTGATCGCCTGCATGGCCGTGCTGGACGCACGGCTGGGCTTGCTCGAGGCCTCCCTCGGCCTCTAGGGCCGGCGCTGCCGGCTCAGCCTTGGCCCACGGGGCGGGGCCCCACGAAGACCTCGTCTCCGCTGACCGTCACGGGAAACCGGGCGACACACAGGTCAGGACTGCCCGGCATCTCTCCGGTCGTGATGTCGAAGGGCCAGCCGTGCAAGGGACAGTAAAGGTTGCGACCCTCGAGAAAGCCCTTGGACAAGGGCCCCCCGCGATGGGGACAGGCATCGTCGATGGCCCAGAATCCACCCTCGGCGTGGACCACCACGACCTCGTGGTCGCCGACCGTGACCACCTTCCAAGTGCCCTCGGGGATCTCGTCCACCCGTCCTACGCGTACCGCATCGTTCATGCCGGCATACTAGCAGGTCAAGCCGCCCGGGTAGTCGTCGCGACCTCGCCACCGACCTCGACCCTAACGACCCGAAAGGCGAGGCGCATCTCGAGAATTTCGGTCACGACACCGGCAAGCAGCCCCGAAAGGCCCACGAGGAAACAGACCTCGGCAGCCGCACGCCATGCCCCCGGAACACCGCGCGCCGCGAAGGCCAAGGCAAGGGTGCAGGCGAGGAAGGCGGCGATGCCCCCGTAGAAGAAGACGACGGAGGCCTGTACCCAGCGTCCACGGGCCACCATCAGGGGCAACTGCCGTTCGATGCGCGCAAGGCGTGCGCCCTCGGGCTCGGACAAGGCCACCAGGGTCCGCAACTGACGACGCTCGGAAGCCAACTCCCGGATGCGATCGACGATGGACGAGAATCGGCCTTGAAGGCTCGTGGCGAGAATGGCCCCGGTGGACATGGCTACGGCCGGGGCGAGGGCCGTCGCGATCAGGTCGTCAGGCGCCACGAATCCTCCGCTGTCATTGACTCGTGAGCCGGATGGCTGGGTAAAATCATCCTTGGCACGCATCGTCTCGTACCCCACGGGCGGGACACGTGCGCAGTCCGGAAGGAGCCACTGTTGTTCAAGTCCTTGCCAACCCGTGCGACGACGGCCCTCGAGGTCCAGTGCGCCACCTGCGGCATCATCCTTCACGTGGAGCCTGTCCGCGGCGAGGTGACCGCCTGCGTGTGCGGCCAGATCTTGGATATCGCCGTCCCCCAGGCCGCCTAGGCCAAGCTGCGGCCCCCAAGGCCGCGCTCGAGGACCCCGGCCACGTGCCCGGGGTCCTTTTCGTCGAGATGGGGGCCCCAGCCGAGCCTCACCATCCGGCCTGCCTCGGCCGCCGTGAAGCCCAAGGCCAGCAGGACATGGCTGGGCGCCCCGGATTGGCACGCAGCCCCGGAGGAGAACCCGAGTTCGGGGCAGGCGCGCATCATGTCCGTCGCCGTTCGGTCCGGCAATACGAAGGCAAGATGGCCGGGCAGGCGACGCTCGGCGTGGCCCAGCCACCGGACATCGGGCAAGGCGTCGTCCACCACGCGACGCCAGCCAGCCGCGGCATCGCGCGCGCGCTCCGACCACGCCGCGACACTTGCCTCCGCCCTCGCCAAAGCGGCAGCGAGGCCTACCACCAGCGGCACGGGGACGGTACCTCCCCGGCGTCGCCCCTCCTGCCCGCCCCCCGGGACTTGCGGCTCGAGGCGAACTCTGGGGCTCCGACGCCGCGCCATGAGCAGGCCGACGCCCTTGGGGCCGTAGGCCTTGTGGGCCGAAAGCGACAACAAGGCCACATGCGGGACGACCTGCCCCAAGGGCACGCGCCCCGGCACCTGAGCACCATCGGCATGCAGCGGCACACCGGCGGCACGACACAGGGCACCCAGCTCCGGCAGCGGTTGCAGCGTCCCTATCTCGTTGTTGGCCGCCATCACGGAGACCAGGGCCGCCGGTTCGCGCAGGGCATCCTCGAGGGCCTCTGGCGGGACCATGCCGTCGCCGTCTACGGGCAGAAGCGTCACGCGCCCGCCCTGCCGCCCCCACCGGCGGGCGACCTCGAGGACCGAGGCGTGCTCCGTCGGCTGGCATACCAGGCGGCTTCCGGCCCCGGCCGCCTCGAGGACACCCATGAGGGCGAGGTGGTTGGCCTCGGTCGCCCCGCTCGTGAAGACCAGTTCGCCGGGCTCGATGCCAAGGAGGCCGGCAAGCTGGTCGCGGGCACCCTCGAGGGCGCCCCGGGCTTCCCAGCCCCACGCGTGCCCGGCGGAGGCGGGATTGCCGAACCGCTCGGAGAACCAAGGCCACATCGCCGCAAGAACCTCCTCGGCGACCGGCGTCGTGGCGTGCACGTCCAGATACCAGGCACGGCCCCGGACGATCCGGTTGTCCACGGTTCTCCCTGTCATGGCTTTTGAGAGCATGGCGCATGGGGTATGGTGATGTCCAACACAGCCCCGGTCGCCTGCCGCAAGGTCCGGAGACGACGAGAAATCCTGCCCCGACCCTCTGCCCCGGTGACCTGCATGCGAGCCCCACGGCCCCTCTCGGCGAGCGCCCAGCCCCTGTCCGTCGCGTTGCGTGCGGCGTGCGTGGCGGTCTTGGCCAGTCTGCTCGGCGCGTTCGCGGAACCTGCGCTGGCGCAGCTTCCGGCGGGACCGGCCGATGCCCGGCAGGACGGCGTGGTGCTCGAGGAACTGAGCTACGAGAAGCTGCTCGAGGAAAGCCTGAAGCAGGCGATGTCGTCCTATCTGGGCAACGACAGGTTCATCGTGCAGGTCCGCGTCAAGATGCAGCGCATCCAGGGGCAAGGTCCGCGTCCGTTGCAGGTCCTGCCCCCCCCGTTGCAGCCGGCGCTCACGGCCAACCTGCCCGGGACCGATCCGTTGGATCCTGACGAGGTGGACCTGCCCGGCCTGCCGGCGCGTCCCGCTGCCGCCAGGCCGGCAGCCGCTCCTGTCGCGGCGCCGCCCTCCCTGCCCCCCGTCGCCCAGCAGGCTGCGGGCCCTGTCGCCGAGGCTGCGGGCCTGCGCATCGATCGGGTCCGCATCCTGACGGTCATCGAGAAGAACCTCGCCCAGGAAGAGCGTGATTTCATCGAAAAGCTGATCTACCAGAAAGCCGACCTCAACTTCGCCCGCGGCGACAGCCTCGAGATCATGAACCGGCAGTTCCCGCCGACGCTGCAGAAGGCCGCCGCCCTCGCTGCCACCGGCACGGACAGCGTGACGACGGCAGCCGGCCTGCCCGTGGCGGCCCCCTTGGCAGCAGGTGCCGCACCCTTTGCTGGCGAGAGCGACCCTGCCATCCGCACTATGTTGGCGACCCTGCTCGGCCTGCTGGGCCTCGGCCTCATCCTGGGCCTGGTGGCGCTGCTGCGGCGGCGCAAGCCCGATGCCGCTCCTGGAAGTGACGCGCCGCCGGCGTGGGCGTCAGCCCTGATGCCACAGCCGGCCAAGGAAGCCCAAGTCCCCGCGGGCCCCTCCGCGGAAGAGCAGCGTGCGGCCCGGGCCGCACAGGCCCTGCGGCAGGAAATCGTGGCCATGCTGCTTGAGCAACCCGAGTTGGCCTCGCCGATGATCGGCGGCCTGGCCCGGCGCGAAGAAGGCCTGCAAAAGGTCGCCAACCTGCTGCGTGTCCTGGGCATGGCCCAGGCCGCCCGGACCGTGCCCGGCCTTGCCGATGAGGAGCGGACCCGCGTCGAGGCCGCGCTGCTCTCGACCCGCGAGGTGGCGGCCGATGAAGCCGTCGCCGTGCTCGAGGAGGCTTACCCCCTGCTCGTCGCGGCCAAGGCCGAGCAAGGTGCTCAGGTCGGGCGCAAGCTTGCCCCCTTCAGCTTCCTTGATCGCATCGACGATTCCCAGGTTCTGTGGATCCTGCAGGACGAAGGGTCCAAGGTCCGGGCGCTGGTGCTGTCCCAGTTGCCCTACAAGCGGGCTGCAGGCCTGATGGCCAAGTGGCCGGTCGAGGAACAGGGTCCCGTCGCGACGGCGCTGGGCGAGCTCGAGGCCATCCCGCTCACGACGTTCGAGAGCATCGCCGAGAAGTTGGCGATGAAGGCGTCGCAGGCGCCGTCCTTCAGTGCGGTCGTCACCGATGGCGTCGGCCTGCTGGTCAACATCCTCGACAATGCCGACGCGACCACCGAGCAGCGCATCCTCGACAATCTCAAGACCCAGAACCCCGACATGATGCGCAAGGTCCGCGAACTGTACCTGACCTTTGCCGATCTGCCACGACTCCCTGCCGCCGTCATCAAGGACGCCGTACGCGAACTTGATCCCGGCGTCGTCGCCCAGGCGATCCGGGACGCCGAGGAGCCCTTGCAGGAGGCCGTGCTGGGTGCCATGACCGACAAGCGGCGTGCCCTGCTGATGGACGCGCTCGAGCGCCTCGAAGGTCAGCCGGTCGACCCGGATGGCGCCGAGACCGCCCGGCGCGAGGTCGTGGGCCGGATCCGGGACATGGTGCGCCAAGGCCGCTTCTCGATGAAGACGCTGGCGGAGGGCTAGGCCATGGGTTCCTGCCGTCCCTCCCTGATGGCCTTCGGGCTGACCGCCAGCCTGATCGTGCATCCCGTCGTCGCCCGGGCCCATGCGGCCGTCGAGCACCTGGGCGAGCTCCGCCCGGGCATGAGCCCCCAGAAGGTAGTCGAGTTCCTTGGCGTACCCATGTCGCAGATGACCAGTGGTCCGGAGGGCACGATCGAGGAAATGACCTACGGTCAGCCGGGCTCCGCCAGGTACATCCTCCGATTCGAGGAAGGCCGCCTGCGCGAGGTCGTCGACGTCGCCTCTGGCGTGGCCGGCCGGCCCGGTGCGGTCGTTGCGGCCAAGGCCGAACCAGCACCGGCCGCAGCGCAACCCGAGGCCACTCCTCCGACCGTGAACCCGACGGCGTCGCAACTCGCCGAGGTGCCGCCCGAGGCTGCGCTTGCACCAGCCGAGGCCGCTTCCGCTCCCGAGATGCCCTCAGCCTCTCAGGAAGTTGCAGCAGAGCCCGAACCACGACTGGCTCCCGAGCCGACGGCTGGTCCGACCCCCGCAGAAGGCGCCTCGGTCCCCGTCACGCCACCTTCCGTGCCCGCAGCGGTCGTCGGCCCCCTTCCGCCGGCTCCCCAGGCTCCCGTCATGCCGGGCGGAGAGGTTCCCGCGCCGCCAACAACCGTGGTTGCCGTGCCCTCGGCACGTCCTGCCGGGCCCGATTTGCGCGTGGCACCGCCGCCTGCCCCTATGGCGGCACCTCTTGCGGCATCTCGGACCAACCCTTACGCACGGCAACCGGGCGAAACGCCCGCGCCCGCATTCCGCTTCGTCTCCGAGCCAACGCCCCGGGTGCCCCGTCTCGACGAGTTCGTGCCGACGAGGCCGGCGCCAGTGGCGGCCGCACCCGCGCAGGCGGCGCCAGCGGCAGCGGCACCAGCGGCCGATCCGCCACGCCAGGGGGGAGACTTCATCCGCCTCAAGCGCAAGGGCAGTTCGGTGGACCTTGAAAGCTTGCTGTTCCCCGAGGATCGCGACCTGTACATGAAGGTGGTGGTGCCCCCGGAACCCAGTCCCGAGCCCAAGCCTGCCGTGGCCGAGCCTGCGGTGATGCGCGCGCCCCAGGCCATGATGGGGGGTGAGGGCTACGGCCCCGCTGGCATTCAACGGTCCGAGGCGCGTTTCCAGCAGGATTCGAACGCACGGTCGGACAACCGCTCCGACACCAACATCCGCAGCGACAGCACCATCCGGTCCGACGCGAACCAGCGCAGCGAGGTCTCGGAACGCTCCAAGGTCGAGTCCGTCTCGAAGATCGAAATCGAGAACAAGTTGCCAACGGACTTCAAGTTCCCGACGTACCCGACACCGCCGCCTTATCCGACGCCTCCCCCCTATCCGTCACCACCGGTCGTGGTGTTGACACCGTCGCCGGGTGAAGTGGCGGCCCTGGCCGGGGAGATCCAGCGCCGTTTCCTGTCGGCGCAGCGTCTCGCCTACTCGGGACGTTACGACAAGGCCCTGGCCGAGGTGGCCCGGGCACTCGACCTGTCCCCGGACAATGCCCAAGTCCTGGCTCTGCAGGGCTCCATCTACTACAAGATGGGTGATCTGGGGCTCGCCCGTACTTCCTGGTCCAGAGCCTTGGACCTCGACCCCGGCCTGACGGACGTCCGCCAGAGCCTGGGGCGCATCAACGCCCGTTCCCGCCGCTGACCCCTGCCACCAAACCCTGATTCAGGTGACCCCGATGATTCGTCGCACGCTCGTTACCCTCGCCGGCCTGGCTGCGCTCGGCCTACACGCGCCGGCAGCCCTCGCCGCCGACAACAAGCCGGCAGGCAGCGAAGACCCGGCCGTTGCCATGCTGACCAGCCCGGCACTGTTCGACCAACTCTTCGCGGGGTTCCCGGACTCCATCCGGACGGTGGATCCTGGCCTGGTCAAGGTCGTGGTCTTCCGTGAGACGCGCCAGGACCGCTTCCCCGAGCTCAACTCGCTCATCGAGTCCCGCATCACGGATGAGCTGATCCGGACGAATCGGTTCCGGGTGGTCGAGTGTCGCGAATGTCGGACCCCTCGTGTCGTGTCCGACGACAAGAGCTTCAGCTACTCCAACACCATCGAGAGCAACGCGCGTCTCGCCGAGATTGGCCATCAGCTTGGCGTCGACGGCGTGCTGATGTGGCACACCATGGGCACGGGCAAGAACGTCATCGTCAACTTCAAGCTCGTCCGGGCGCTGGATGGCGCCATCGTCTGGTCCAAGAGCTTCCAGACCGAGCCCAACCGCGACGTCGTGGCCGAGCGCCGCCAGAAGGCCGAGGAAGAGCGCCGCTACGGAGACTCGGGCCTCTACATCAGCGGTGTATTCCAAGGCCTGTCGACCTCGCGGGGCAACCCCGAGACCGGTACGCCCATCACCGCGGACGGCAGTCTGGGCCTGAGCCTCGGACTGCTGCGCCAGAGCAGCTTCCTCGACAACTTCGCCTTCGGGATCGAGGGTGGCTTCTCGTCGCTCGGCAAGCCCGTCAAGCAGGAAGTCAGCGTCCAGTTGTTCAACCTCAACGCAGCGTTCCTGCTGTCTCTCGATCCGCTGTTCTACAAGGAGACGAAGAACCGCGTCGTCAACCTCTACGGCGGACTCGGCCAGGGGTTCCTCGTGGGTTACAACGACCTCCGCAATGCCTTGCTGACCAAGGCCGGCCTGATGCTTCGCTTCACCCCGGAAAGCTTCCTCAACCTGGGCTTCGTTAACTTCCCCGCGCAGAAGGGCATTCGCCAATCGACGGAAAACGGCCTCGACAACACCGTCGATGTCGGCGGCTTCACCTACGAGGTCGGCGTCGGCTTCATCTTGAAGTAACGCCGCGGAAAAGCACACGGGCCGCTCGCCAAACACCGGCGGGCGGCCTCGTCACGGCCGGGACGGGTTCAGACCCCGACGGGCTGGACCTGGTAGACCGTCTCGCGCGGCTCGACATCCGAACCGGGTCGGACCGACTTCTCCGTGACGATGAACTTCACGGGGGCACCGGGCCACGCCAAGGCATCGGCCGTCACCAGTTCACCGACCTCGCGATCGGGGTCCCGGTCGAGTTCCATCATCGTGCCATCGGCATGTCGGACGCGGATGCGGTGGCGCAGGGCGGGTTGGGGCACGAGGTTCCTCAAGACGGCTGGGGCCGGCCAAGGCTATCAGGGGATGGGCGGGGGCGTCAATCGCGGGGTTATGCGACCCGCGTCCGGGGGTACGAAAAAGGGGGCCAAATGGCCGCATCCACGGGCGAAAGGGGTCACGGGCATTGATGTTCGAGCCACGTGGACATGCCTTCGTCTTCCAGCTTGACGGGGACGCCGAGGCCTGTGACGTGGCAGGGACCACGGAGGCCTTGCTCGACCGTTTCGGAGAGGGGCGCATCTCGATCCGGATCGCGGAGTCGGGCGAGGGCTTCCTCGGCTGCATCGAAGGATGCTCGGGCGAGGAAGCCGCCCGGCTGATCGAGGGCATGCGGGACCTGTCGATGGCCTCCCAGGACCTCATCATCCACCTGGGTGGCTGGGGGTCGGCGTTGCCCCCGACCCGGATGCGTGCCGGCACCTTCGAACTGTTCGCACCCGTCTACGAGGCCTTTTGCCAGCAGTACAGGGGGCTGCGCCCAGCGTCACTTGAGCGGTATTCTTGACGGGGTATGCCCCCCGCACTTGAACAACCCTTCCGCATAGGCCCGCTGACGCTCGACAGCCGGGTCATCCTGGCGCCGATGTGCGGCGTCTGCGATGTCCCCTACCTGAAGCTCCTGCGTCGTTTCGATCAACGGTCCCTGATCTTCCACGAGATGTTCAGCGCCGTAGGCCTGGTGCACTGGAAGAGTCGCCTGAAGGTCGATATCCCGCCGGGCTTGCGTCCGCTGGGCCTGCAGATCTTCGGCCACGAACCCGAGACCATGGGTCAGGCTGCCCGGATCCTGGCGGCCGCAGGCACCGACGTCATCGACCTGAACCTGGGCTGCCCCGTCCCCAAGATTGCCAAGAACTGCGACGGAAGCGGTCTGCTCAGGGACCTGCCGCTGCTCGGGCGCATCCTCACGGCCATGGTCGGGGCCGTGGGCGACCAGGTTCCCGTGACGATCAAGATGAGGCTGGGCTGGGACGAAGAGATGCGGAACCATGTCGCTGTCGCCCGGCTCGCTGAATCCTGCGGCGTGCAGATGATCACGGTCCACGGCCGGACGCGCAGCCAGATGTACTCGGGCTCGGCCGACTGGGAAGCCATTGCCGAGGTGGCCTCCGCCGTCTCCGTGCCCGTGGTCGGCAACGGAGACCTGTGGGACCCCCTGATTGCCGCGGAACGTCTCAAGGCCTCAGGCTGCGCTGGCGTCATGATCGGTCGGGGTGCCCAGGGGAACCCATGGATCATCCCGCGCATCGATACTTACCTGAAGACCGGTGAGATGCCCCCCGAGCCTGCTCCGGACGTTCGCCTCGGGGTGGCCCGGGAACATTGCCGGCTGCTCATCGAGGAAAAGGGCGAGGCGCAAGGCGTGCCCGAGTGTCGCAAGCATGTGGCGTGGTACACCAAGGGCCTGCCGGGCTCCGCCGAGTTGCGCCACGCCGTCAACCAGACACGCACGGCCGAGGCCCTGTTCGCCGTACTCGACGACTATGCCCTTCCGGCATGATTTAGGCGCCTCATCAGCGAACCTTAACCCCAAGACGTCAGTTTGACGGCATCTCCGACGATAATCGAGGCATGCACCTCTACGGCGCCCCCCCGGCCACGATCCGCAGGCTCAGGGCCCTCGCGGCCGTGGCTTGCGTGGCACTGGCCGGCTGCGGCGGCTCCCCTGCAGGGACCGAGGTGCCGGCACCAACGCCGACGCGAGCCCCCTTCGAGGAGCCCAAGGGGGCCCCGACCCGGTTCTACATGCAGAACGTGGCCTACCGCATCGACGAAGAGGTCGTCGTCGACATGCCCGCGATGGATGCAGACCTGTTACCTTACGATATGGGCAAGCCGCTGGTTCCCGGCAACATCAATGACTTCCTGGTCAAGGTCCACGTGGCCGAGTTCACCCTGACGGAGCAGGCCATGGCCGCGATGATGAACCGGTACGTGCTCAACTTCCCGGGCTCGCCCATCAGCGACATCCGCATCTCATGCAGCAACGGGCGCTTGCGCCAGACGGCCAAGCTCAAGAAGTTCGGCGTCACCACGACCTGCGAGATCGAGGGGGAGCTGCGTCCCAACGGCAAGGGGCAACTCGTTCTGCGCCCGGACCGGGTCAAGTCCAACGGCCTCCCGGTCAAGGGCCTGCTCGATGCCTTCGGGGTGGACCTGGCCGAGATGCTCAAGGCCCGCGAAGACAAGGGCGTGCGTATCGAGGGCAACGACATCATCCTCTACCCGGACCGCATGATCCCCCCGCCCGCGATGAAGGCCTTCTGTATCGGCGCCACGATCCAGCAGGGTCGGGTCACGATGCGCTTCGACGACGGCGTCCGGCGCGAGCGTCCGACACCGCCCGAGCCGGCCCGGAACTACATCCTGATGTGGGGCGGCAACGTCCTCATCAACAACAACCTCGTACTCGATGCCAAGCTGCAGATGATCGATGATACGCCTGACTCGCCGATGCAGTACTACATGCCGATGTATCGCGAGCAACTGGAGACAGGCTTCGTGGTTTCGACGCCCCGCGGCGAGATGATCGCCTACCTGCCGGACCTCAACGGGACCAAGGTCGAGCGCCCCCGCTACCGCCCCCCCCTGCCCATCCCCTCCCGCTGAGCCGGCGAACGGACCGCGGTCACAACGGGCGGGCAGCGGGAATGCTAGACTGCGTTGCACCCGCGATCGTCAGGTAGAAGATTGGGCCTATTCGACAAGCTGCTGGACCTCCTGAAGGGGGGTTTCGGCCGTGGCAAGAAGGGCCGAAAAAAGGGCAGGAAGGACCGCACTGGCTCAATCGCCGCGAAGGGTCGTACCGCTCCGCCAAGAGGTACCGCTTCACTTGCGGCGCGCGGCACGGGCAAGCTGGACCCAGCCGCCGTACCCGAGGGCAAGGCTGCGCCCAGGGACTTCTTCTCCGCGCGCAAGGCCGGTGACAGCGTCGCCTCGCCCACCGGACGCACCTGGGGCAATGCGCAGGGCGACGAGCCCAGGAGCAAGACAAACGAACTGACCCAGACGATGCGCATCCGCATCGAGAGCTTTTTCCGGCGCAAGGACGAACCAAAGGACCTCAAGCGCCGAAAGCCGCTCTTCGACGACTTGAGGCCCATGTACGACCGCGGGGACGTCGCGGCCATCGGCCTGCTCATCGAGGACCGCACCGCTGAGGCCGACAGCCTGCTGCGTACTGAGGCAGCCCGCATCGAGGCACTGAAGAGCCTCGAGAAGGCGCTGCGCGATGCCGCGCGCAGTCGTCAGGCGGCCGTACTCAAGCCGCTCGCCGTGCGCCTCGTGGGCGAAATCGGCCTGCTTGGTGACGACATTCTGAAGGAAGCTCGAGAAGTTCGCGGCATCGTCCCCAAGCTGCAGGAAGCACTCGAGGCTCGGCAACCCGACACGATCGAGACGTGGTGCCGCGACTTCGACGTCCGCCTCATCCGTCTCGATAAAGAGATGCACCGCCAGTCGCGGTTCCTGGCCAAGGTCGGCGGCAAGCTGCTCAAGGGCCTGACGGCCAAGGACTTCGCCGCGGTAGCCGGTCTGACGGAACAGGTCATCACGGCGGGCTCGGTCGTGGCTGCCGGTGGCGAGGATGTCGAGATTCCCGAGGTCACCGACCGGACCGAGGTCTCGGCCGTGGGTAACCAGGACAAGTGGAAACTCATCGACAAGCAGTTGCTGCAACTCGTCGAGACCCTGAAAGCCCGGCAGTATCCCTTCGTCGTACCCCTTGCCATCCTGGTCCATTGCGACAGCGCCGTGATGGGGGATCAGGTCTTTGGCCGGGCCGTCGAGCTCATCAAGGGCGGTATGGCGCTCCGCAAGATGATGAAGGGCGAAGTCGACCCCAACCTGTTGCGCAGCGCCAGCGTTCTCGCCCGCACCGCCGAGGTCTTCGACGGGCTCATCGTGAATCGCTCGAACCAGATGGCGGAGTTGGCCGAAGCCTGCGCCAACGAGATCAAGGGTGGCCAGCACGTGGCCGCGCGCAAGGCCGCGATGGATTTGCTGCGCACCTCGGAGTTGCTCTCCGACCCCACCGTGACCAAGGCCGCGAAGCTCCGATCCGACATCGCCAAGGTCGAATCGGCGCTCAAGCGCAAGAGCCTTGGAGAGGCCAGCCTGCTGCTGGACCATGCTCTGGAGACCTGAGGAGGCTCCCCCGACACCATGAACATCATCAGACCTATCGGCACCGTTGCCCTGCTCGCGGCCTCGTTCGTCATCGCCGCGCCTGCCCAGGCCCAGATCCGGCGCTCCAGCCCGACGCCCGCCAACAATGCCCCCGCCGTGCCGGCTCCCCCGGCCGTACCCGCGCCGGCCGCACCGGCGGTTGCACCTGCCAAGGCACCCGGGGGCACAACCGACGGCCTCGTCATGAGCGGCAAGGTCGCCAAGGAGACGGCCGACGAGGCCCCCGCATCCGGCGGCGTGAGCCTTGGCTGGCCCCCCAAGCTGCCCCCCTTCTTCTGGATGGAAGTGATGGCGGGTTCTCGCTACCAGCAGGCCGTGAACAACAGCTTCCTGTCGTTCGAGGACGCCAACTTCAACGTTCCGGAAACCAACGAGGCGGTCACGATCCCCAACCTGCAGAACCCCAAGCTTGCGTCGCAGGCCTCTAGCGGTGCATCGCTCAACGCGCTCAAGGCCGAGTTGGGCTTCTTGATCTTCTCGGGCGGCCTCGAGGCCGCCGGCATGCGGACCGCCCCCGGCAATGCCCAGGCCGTTTCGGTCCCCAGCACGCTGCTTTCCGCCCCTTCCCCCCTGCTCAGCCAAGGCTACACCGGCTTCTTCGGCAAGGCGCTCGGCCTGCGCGCCGGCTACCGTCGCGAGACTTACCGGGGCATCCCGGGTGTCGCGCCGGACAAGGACGTTTCGCTCAACGAGTTCCTGGTGGGCTACGGCCTGGGCTTGGGCCTCGGCCCGGTCAGCGCCGGCCTTGACCTGTTGGGCGGCATCGCGCCACTGACGGTAGCGGACGGGGCGGCGGCAGCCGCGACCCTTGCCCCCGTGGAGGCCGAGGCAGCCCTCGGCTTCACGCTGTACGGCATCAAGGTCAAGTTCGGCCAGCGCTTCCGCCTGACGGGCTATGGCACGGACTTCGGCTCCGCCTTCGGCAGCCTGCTGAGCCCGGTCGTGCCGACGGCGCTGAATCCCGCGAGCGTGCTCAACGGCTTGGCCCCCACGGCCGTGCAGAGCGCTGCCGTGGCCAAGGCCAAGACGCTGCAGGACACCTTCCGGGCGACGGTAGAATCCGGTCCGTTCTTCGAGGCCGGCGTCTCGTTCTGAGCCTTCCGGCACGTCACCGCGATCCCTTCGGCAAGCCTTGCCGGGGGGGTCGTCCCCTTGGGTCGTCAGACCGCAGGCGCGTCCAGCATCTCGGCCACAAGCAGCGGATGCGGCGAGGCCTTGGGGCGGGCCGCCTTGAGCCGGGCCAACGCCTCGCCGACCCCGATGTCCTGATCGTGCATCAGCCAACCCAGCACGACGGTTGCCGAGCGCGAGACTCCGTGGACGCAATGAACGTAGACGCGATGCTCCTCGGCTTGACCCAGCACCCGGACAACATGGGCCACGGCCTGGCGCAGCAGGTGCCCCCGCACACCGGCGCCATCCTCGGCATCCCCGATGGGGAAGGCGGCAACCGCTGGCACGGGGTCGAGCCCACCGGCAGATGCCTCGACCAGGATCTGCCCCAGATCAAGGCCGGCCGCCATGTTCACGACATGCGTGACGCCCTCGAGGGCCAGCTCCCGGACATCCCATGCGCTGGCAGGCCGGGATCCAAGGGCCACGCGAGGCGTAATCCAGTCATAGTGCACGTGGACACCCGCCCCGGAATCGACCTGACATGGACGCATGATGCCACGTCCGCACGAAGGCGCGCCCTGCTGCCAGACGCCCGAGGCCGCGGCCACCATGGCCCTCGGCTGGCTGGTGACGCGCATCGGTAGCCGGGTCCTGCTTGCGGAGGCACCGTGGGATGGCATGGCCCCGGGGGTCGCGAGGTCGCTGGGCATCGCCTTGCGGGACGCACGCCGGCCGGCACATCCGACATCGGGAGACGCAGGCATCCGGCTGTGCCATCCACCCAGGGTGGCCGGCCCCACGGCGGGTCACGTGGCCGTCATCCCGGGGCCAGATTCCGACGACCTGCTGTGGTATCAAGCATCCGGCTTGGCCGATGAGGCGCTGCTGGCCGTGCGGTTCCCGGCACCCGCCTACGGTGCGGTAGGCAGACGACGGACCTGCTCGACAAGGGACGGCTTGACGCCACCATCCCGCACGATCTGCCGGTAGGTGGCCACGGCCGCCGTCGGCCGGCGGACCTGATCTCCGGCATCCGTCGCATACAAGCCGAAGCGCGGCTTGCGGGAGCCCCACTCCCAGTTGTCGTAGAGCGTCCAGTGGCAATAACCCCAGACCGGAACGCCCGAGCGCCGCAGTTCCTCGACCATGCCGACATGCGCCACCATGTAGGCCGAACGACTCCAGCCGTCCCGGCGGGGACGTCCGTCGTCGGTGGCCATGCCGTTTTCGGTGAACAGCAGCGGCTTTCGACCGATGTGCTGCCATGCGCGCCGGGCGGCCTCCCGCAGGCCATGCGGAGCAACCGGCCAGCGCGCATAGGGACCGGGATCGGGACGGGAGAGGGAAACGGCCGTGTAGGCATCGATGCCGAGGAAGTCGACCTCGGACAAGGCCCGTGGCTCGAGAAAGTCCATCACCCAGAGGTCGGGCTCCAAAGGACCGAAAGGCACGCGCGGCAAGGGACGGCCCAGGTCCCCGAGGCCGATCGGCGCGATCGGGAACGGATGCATGGCGAGCAGGTAGTGCGTGAAGCCCACGAGCGCCCCCGGATGAACCTGCTTCAGGACCTCTCGGGCGAGGACGTGGCCCTGGAGCAGGCGCCCGAGGACCAGCATGCCCTTCCAGGGGTCGCGCTCGCCCGGGGGAAACTGACCATCGACGTAGCCCTTGAAGGCCATCATCGTCGGCTCATTGAGCGTCAGCCAGAGCGGGTCCTCGGGCGCGATCACCCGCGCCACCCGCGCGACGTACCGCGCGAAGCGCTCGGGGGCATCCCGGCGCTCCCACCCCTTGCGCCCGTAGAAGTCAGGCCTGTCGAGCCACGACGGATAGGAGAAGTGAAGCAGCGTCACGATGGGCCGCATGCCGAGGCGGCGCGCCTCGCGGGCAATGGCTGCGTATCGGGCCAGGGCCTTGTCGTCGAAGGCGCCCTCGGAAGGCTCGACCCGTGCCCATTCCACACCGAACCGATAGGCTGTCAGGCCCATCTGCCGGGCCATCGCCAGGTCCTCGCGCCAGCGAAACCAAGCTTCGCCCTGCGAACGCGTGCGATCCGGAACGTTGCCGGCCTGTTCCCACGCGCGCCACTGGGTCGGAGCCTCACCGCCCTCCACCTGATGACCGGCGACCGAGACACCCCACAGGAAGCGATCGGGCACCCGGGACGGCGGCAGGCCGACCAGTGGCATCACGTCCGGCAGGCCTGCCGAATCCCCGCAACCGGTCAGCGCCGAGATCCCGAAGAGGATCGTGGCGCGGACGGAACGCCGGGAGGCTATGCCCACGGCCCCATGCTACCCCCTGTACCGCCATCGACAATCGAGCCTATCCATGGCAAAGTGTACGCCCGGGCGACAAGCCCGGCCAAGCTTGCCGAAGTAGCTCAACGGTAGAGCAACGGTTTCGTAAACCGTAGGTTGTGGGTTCAAATCCCATCTTCGGCTCTGGTACTGACGGGCGGTCCCCTAGAGAGGCCGCCCGTTGCCTTTGGGGGGCGTTTCCCCCCGGCCATCGCGTGGTAAGGTCAGATTAGGACGACCGTCCAAGACATCCGCAACCTGTCCGCAGCCAAGCACGAGGTCCCCGTCCATGTCCGCTGTCCGCTATCGTGGCCGCCGCGCCGTGCTCGTCGCCGGAGCAAGGACCCCGTTCATGCGGTCCGGAACCGCCTTCATGGACTGGCGGTCCTATGACCTTGCCCGGGGCGCAGTGGCCGGGCTGCTGACCCGCACTCGCCTCGATCCCGCAAGCGTCGACCGCATGATCCTGGGCACGGTCATCTCGGAGCCCCGGACCTCCAACCTGGCGCGCGAGGTCGGCCTCGCATGCGGCCTGCCGCAGGCTTGCCCCGCCTTCACCGTGAGTGCGGCGTGCACCTCCTCGAACGTCGCCATCATGAGCGCCATCGAGGCCATTACGTCGGGTTCGGCAGACATCGTGATCGCGGGCGGCGCAGAAACGCTCTCGGACGTGCCCATCCGGTACAGCCGGCCGGTTCGCAAGCGTCTGATCGCCGCCCAGAAGGCTCGGGACCCTGCAGACCTGCTGAGGCTTGCCGCAGGCCTCAAGGCCCGGGACCTGATCCCCGACGCGCCGGCCATCGCCGAGTTCTCGACGGGCCTGACGATGGGAGATAACGCCGAGCGTCTCGCCAAGGCGCTCGGGATTACCCGCGAAGCACAAGATCGCCTCGCTGTGGCCTCGCACGTCAACGCGGCCAGGGCCGCAGAACGCGGCGACCTCGCCCGGATGATCGTGCCCGTGCCCGTGGCACCCTCCTTCGAACCCGTCGCCGCGGACAACGGCATCCGGGGCGACACCAGCCTCGAAAAGCTTGCGAAGCTGTCCCCGGTCTTCGATCGGAAGTTCGGGAGCGTCACGGCAGGTAACAGCTCCTTCCTGACGGATGGTGCGTCAGCCGTGCTCATCACCAGCGAGGAAGCCGCCCAATCGCTGGGCCTGCAGCCGCTTGCGGCATTCCGGAGCTCGGCATTCGTCGGCCTCGACCCCGTCGAGGAACTGCTGCTCGGTCCCGCGCTGGCCGTGCCCGCGGCCCTGCGGGCTGCCGAACTGGCCCTGTCGGACGTCGACGTCTTCGAGATCCACGAAGCTTTCGCCTCCCCGGTCCTCGCCATCCAGAAGCTGATGCAGGACGCGGCCTTTTGCCGGGACCGCCTCGGAGCCGACGGGGCCTTGGGCGAAGTGCCCGACGAGCGCCTCAATGCCTGGGGGGGGTCGCTCTCGATCGGACATCCCTTCGGGGCAACGGGAGCCCGTCTCGTGATGATGGCGGCCCAACGCCTCGCGGCGGGCGGCGGCCGCCACGCCGTCGTCAGCGCCTGCGCCGCCGGCGCGCTCGGCCACGCCCTTGTCCTCGACGCCATCGCCTGATCGCCACCTCACGCCAGGAATCCTGCCATGTCCAACCTGACCGAACAGCCCCCGGCCATCCGCCTCGAGAAGCGTCCCGACGGCGTCGGCATCCTGTGGTTCGACACGCCGGAAAGTCCGGTCAACATCCTGTCCAGCCGATTCTTCGGCGACTTCGCAGCGGCGCTCGACGGCTTCGAGGCCGACCCGTCGCTCAGGGCGGGCGTGCTGGCCAGCGCCAAACCGGACAGCTTCATCGCTGGCGCGGACCTGAAGCAGTTCGTGGGTCTCGACGCGGCCCAAGGTACGGCACTCGTGACCGAGGGCCATCGCCTGCTGGATCGGGTGGCCGCCAGCCGCAAGCCCATCGTGGCTGCCATCCACGGCGTCGCGCTGGGCGGTGGCCTCGAGGTGGCCCTGGCCTGCCACTACCGCGTTGCCAGCGAGGATCCCAAGACCCAGTTGGCCCTGCCCGAGGTCCAGCTCGGCGTCCTGCCCGGAGCCGGCGGCACCCAGCGCCTGCCCGCATTGATCGGCTTGGCCGCGGCGCTTCCAGCCATCCTGACGGGCAGCCGCTTCAAGGCACGCAAGGCCCTCAAGCTGGGCCTGGTCGACCACCTGACCTCACCCAGGGGCATCGTCGACGTGGCCGCCCGAGCCGCCTTGCAACTGGCAGAAGGCACGCTTCGGCGCAAGCCCCGCAAGCCGACCCCCCTCGACCGGCTGGCGGCGACGGGACCGGGCCGTTCGTTCATACTTGGCCAAGCGCGCAAGGACGTCCTGCGCAAGACCCGAGGGCTGTATCCTGCCCCCTTGCGTATCCTCGACTGCATAGAGGCAGGACAGGCGCGGGGCTTCCGGGCGGGCGCCACTGCCGAGCAGCAGGGCTTCGGGGCGCTTGTCGGCGACAGCAAGGGCAAGGCGCTGATCAAGCTGTTCCTCGCGATGACGGACGTCAAGAAGGCAGGCGAGCACCTGCCACCGCCCCGGCGCGTCTCCCGCCTGGGCATCCTGGGCGCCGGCTTCATGGGCGAAGGCATCGCTGCCGTCTCGATGAGCCAGAACACCGTCGTCCTCAAGGACCTGACGCCGGCCTCACTGGGGAAGGCCGCCAAGAACCTCGACGCAGGCCTCGCCAAGCGCGAGAAGTCGGGCAGTCTGACGCGCCTCGAGCGTGATCGCCAGTGGTCGAACCTCGTGTTCTCGACGGACACGCAGGACCTGGCCGGTTGCGAACTGGTCATCGAGGCCGTCTTCGAGAAGCTGGAACTCAAGCGCCAGATTCTGGCGGACGCCGAGGCCGTGCTGCATCCGCAGGCCGTCTTCGCTTCCAATACATCGGCCCTGCCGATTGGCCGGATTGCCGAGGGCGCGAAGCATCCCGAGCGCGTCCTTGGCATGCACTACTTCTCGCCCGTGCCCAAGATGCCGCTGCTCGAGATCATCGTGACGGACCAGACGGCCGACTGGGCGCTGTCCACCGCCCTCGCCTACGGCGTCAAGCAGGGCAAGACGTGCATCGTCGTCAAGGACGGCCCGGGCTTCTACACCACCCGAATCCTAGCGCCCTTCGTCGGCGAGGCCATGCTGCTGCTCGAGGAAGGGGCGGACATCGAGGCCCTCGACAAGGCCCTCAAGGACTTCGGCTTCCCGGTAGGCCCCATCGCGCTGTTGGACGAGGTCGGCATCGATGTGGGCGCGCATATCGCCCGGGACCTGGGTGCAGCCTTCGCCGAACGCGGCTGGAAGACCAGTCCCGCCGCCGCAAAGCTCGTCGATGCAGGCTATTGTGGCCGCAAGAACGCCAAGGGCTTCTACATTTACCCGCCCGAGAAGAAGGGCAAGTCAGGCAAGAAGCAGGTCAATCCCGAGGTCTACGGCTTCTTCGGCGGCCCTGCGCGCAAGTCCTTCCCGGCTGCCGAGATGGTGGATCGCCTGGCGTTGCTCATGGTCAACGAGGCTGTTCGCTGCCTCGAGGAAGGGATTCTGGGCAATGCGCGGGACGGCGATTTGGGCGCGATCCTGGGTCTGGGCTTCCCGCCCTTCACGGGCGGCCCCTTCCGCTATGTGGACTTGGTGGGTGCCGCCGACGTCGTCGCCCGGATGGAACGCCTGAAAACCACGTGCGGGGACCGGTTCACGCCGTGCGCCATGCTGGTCGAGATGGCCCGGGAGGGCAAGCGATTCCATGAGGATTGACCGCCTCCTGCTGCCGATCCTGCTTTCGATGCTGCTCGCGACGCCAGCCCGTGCGCTGGTCGTCGAGGGCCGGGTCGTCCGGGTTTCGGACGGGGACACCGTGGCGGTCGCCGGCAAGGGCGGCATCGAAAAGATCCGGCTCCTGGGCATAGACTGTCCGGAGAAGGCCCAGGCGCCGTGGGGTCCCCGGGCCAAGGCCTTCACCCAGGGCAAGGTGGCCGGCAAGACGGTACGCGTGGAGACGGACGTCCAGGAGCGGGACAAGTACGGACGCTTGCTGGGCTACGTCTTCGTGGGCAAGGAACTCGTCAACGAGGCGCTGGTCCGCGAGGGCCTGGCCATGCTCTACACGGCGCCGCCCAATGTGCGATACAGCGACCGCCTCCTCGCGGCCCAGCGGGTCGCGCGGCAAGCAGGCAAGGGCATCTGGAACAGCCGGGACGGCCTGAAGCAGAGCCCCTACGAATTCCGCCACGGAGGCAGGGCAGCCCCGGCCAGCGTGGGCCAGCCCGCCCTGGGCGGCGGCGTGGCGCACGCGCCGGAAAGAACGGGCGGTGGCTATGCCACGGCAAGCGAGACGCCCGTCGAAACGCCGTTCGTCGCGAACACCCGCACGGGCAAGCTCCACGAGGCCAACTGCCGCTGGGCCCGCAAGATTGCCCAAGGCTCCCGCAAGGGATTTTCCTCGGCGGAGGCGGGCAAGGCCGAGGGCTTCAAACCCTGCGGAACCTGCCTGCGCCGCTAGCTCTGCGGAGGTCCGCCGCTCAGGCGATGCGGGCCAGCACGTTGTCGAGCTTGCCGCGGACCTCCTCGGCCAGGTCACACAGGGCATCCCCGCACGCTGCCTGCACCGTCGCTACCGGGTCCACGATCCGGACAACCGTTCCTTCACCTTCTTGCCAAACCACGACATTACAGGGCATGACCGTCCCGATGGCCAGGTCCTGACCGAGCGCCCTGTGCGCCAGTACGGGATTGCAGGCACCAAGGATGCGGTAGGGGCGGAACGACACGTCGAGCTTGGTCTTGAGCGTACCGGCGACGTCGATTTCCGTCAGGATGCCGAAGCCTTCGGACTTGAGGGCCTCGGGAAGGCGCGCCAGCACGTCGTCCATCGGCAAGTCGAACTGGCGCTGCAGGCTGCTCATGGCGGGCTCCTCGTGGTCGGGCCGGGCGCGGGGCGCATCAACAGGCGGAGAGGAGGCCTTGCCAAGCACGCGCCCTGACGGTACAGTGGGAGTCCTGATTTACTGCTTTACGGAGTATTTGTCCAATGAGCCGTCTCAATGCCCATCAGATTCTGGCTGAAGTGGCAGCCGGCAACCTGCGCACGGATCGTCCCGCGATGAACGCCGGCGACACCGTCAAGGTCTTCGCCCGCATCGTCGAGGGTGGCAAGGAGCGCATCCAAGCGTACGAAGGCGTCGTCATCAAGGTGCAGGGCGTCGGCATCAGCAAGACGGTGACCGTGCGTCGCATCTTCCAGGGTGTCGGCGTCGAGCGAGTCTTCCCGATTCATTCCCCGCGCATCGATCGCATCGAAGTGTTGCGCCGCGGTGACGTCCGCCGTGCGCGCATCTACTACCTTCGCGGCCTGCAGGGCAAGGCTGCCCGCATCAAGGAAAAGGCCCGCGACCCCAAGCCTGCGGCCGCCAAGAAGCCCGAACCCGCCACCGTCTGACGACAAACGATCCGACGGGGGATGGCCATCCGGTCATCCCCCGTCGTCTTGCAGGCCCCATGAACTCCGACCGCCCGACCGACGATGCGCTGGACCTTCCGAAGGTCCAGTGGTATCCGGGCCATATCGCCAAGGCCCAGAAGACCCTGGCCGACCGCCTGGCTCTGGTCGATGCCGTCGTCGAGGTCGCCGACGCACGCATCCCGGACAGCTCCCGATTCCGCGAAGCCCGCAAGTTCATCGGCCAGAAACCTCACATCCTCGTCTACACCAAGACGGACCTTGCCGACCCCGGCCTGATCCGGGCATGGACCCAGTTCCACGACGCCCTGCAGATCGATGGCCGAAACGGCCGCGGCCTGCCGGCGCTGCGCCAGCGGCTGCAGCTCGCGAAGCGGGCCATCGACGCCCGCATGGCGCGGAGGGGCAGGCTGCCCCGACCGCTCAGGGTGATGGTCCTGGGCCTGCCGAACGTCGGCAAGAGCAGCCTGATCAACCGCCTCGCCGGCGCGCGTAAGGCACAAGTCGGCGACAAACCCGGCGTCACCCGGGCACCGGGCTGGATCAAGCTGGGCAAGGATCTCGAGTTGCTCGATACCCCGGGCCTCGTGCCCCCGAGGCTCGACGACAGCCTCGTCGCTTTCAAGCTGGCTCTTGTGGGTGCCATTCCGCTCGAGGCGATGGACCCGCTCGAAGTCGCACGTTCTGCGTTGCATCGGTTGCCTGCCTTGGCGCCTGCAGCCCATGTGGCAGCGGGCAGCCCGGCCGACCTGGCGACCCTGGCCTTGGCACGGGGCTGGGTCAACGCCGGCGGGCCGGACCTTGAACGAGCCGGGCGCAGCTTTCTCTCCGAGCTGCGCGAGGGCGCCTATGGTCCGGTCGGCTGGGATGAACGACCGGCGGTCCGTCCTGCGCCGGAGTCGCCCCGAAGCCCGTCCTGAAGCCCTCGGGTCTACCCGCGGCATCGGATCGGGCCTCGCGTGGCCGTCGCCAACGTAGCCATGCTCCGGGTCATCCGGCAGGACCACCACGACTGCCGGACAGAAGGAGGACCTCATGAGGAAGCCCCCGCCCACACGAGCACACCCGCAGCGGAAGTCCCCGCCATCATGGCCGAGGACAAGACGCTTGCGGAGCTGCCCGTCCAGGACCGCATCGAGGCCTTGACCCGCATTCCGACCATGCGCACCCAACGCCTGAATGCCATCTTCGATGCGCTGGCGCTGCGACACCCCGACGTAGCCGAGTCTCTGGACGAACTCCGGAAGCGCCTGCTGGCGCTTGACCAAGCCCGGGTCAAGGCGCTGCGCGCCTCGCTGTGGCAGGGTATGAAGGGCCGTACGGTGGAGGATGTCCATCTCGAGTTCCTGGCCATAATCGACAAGCCCGCCAAGTTGACGAGTCTCCTCGATACCAAGCTCGATGCCATCGAGATACTGAATGACAAGGGAATCAAGGCGCTCGGGGCAACCCTTCCCGTCGAGATGGAACGCCTCGAAACCTTCGAGGCCGAGGTCGTCCGGGCCTTCGTGGCCCGCATCGCCCGCAAGCTGGGCCAGACGCCGGGCACCGCGAAGCCCTGACATAACCCGGGGTCTGGGCGCGCGCGGCGCAAGGCCGTGTGCGCCCCGCTGGGCTATAATGGCGAGGATATTGGCAGGAGGAACCCTTGCGCATCGGAATCGGGAGCGACCACGCCGGGTTCTTCCTCAAGGAGACTCTGGAAGCCCTTGTCGGCCAGATGGGCCACGGCGTCATCGATTACGGCTGCGACAGCCCCGAACCCGTCCACTACCCGGAAGTCGCCGGCAAGGTCGCCGGAGCAGTAGCCCGCAAGGAAGTCGACCGCGGGATCCTGATCTGCGGCTCGGGCATTGGCGTCTCGATTGCGGCCAACAAGGTCGATGGCGTCCGGGCTGCCTTGGTCCACGAGCCGCTCTCGGCCAAGCTGGCCCGCGCCCACAACGACGCCAACGTGCTGTGCCTGGGGGCGCGCCTGATCGGTGAGGACATCGCCCGTGCCTGCGTCGAGGCGTTCCTCGCCGAAGCGTTCGAGGGAGGCCGCCACGAGACCCGCCTGCAGCAGATCGCCGCGCTCGAAACCGCCCCGCCCCGTCGTTGACTTCGGAGAACGCCGCCATGTTCGCCATCGACCACCTGCGTCGCGTCGATCCCGCCATCGCCGAGGTCCTCGACCGCGAGCTCCGGCGGCAACAGGACGGCCTCGAGCTCATTGCCTCGGAGAACGTCGCCTCGCTCGCCGTCATGGAGGCCATGGGTTCGGTCCTGACCAACAAATACGCGGAAGGCCTGCCGCACAAGCGCTATTACGGTGGCTGCGAGATCGTGGACATCGCCGAGGACCTGGCCAACGCCCGGGCCCGTGAGCTCTTCGGGGCCGAGCACGCCAACACCCAGCCGCACTCGGGCGCGCAGGCCAACATGGCCGTGTTCATGGCCTTCATGCAGCCCGGCGATACCTTCCTGGGCATGAATCTGTCCCACGGTGGACACCTGACGCACGGCAGCCCGGTCAACTTCAGCGGCAAGTGGTTCACGGCCGAGTCCTACGGCGTCGATACGGCCACGGGCCTGCTCGACATGGAGCATGTCAGGGCCCGTGCCCTGGCGGTGCGGCCGCGCATCCTGCTGGCCGGCGGCTCGGCCTATGCCCGCACCCTCGACTTCGCGGCCTTCGGTGCGATCGCCTGCGAGGCCGGCGCTGTCCTGATGGTCGACATGGCCCACATTGCCGGGCTTGTCGCCGCGGGCGTCCACCCGTCGCCCGTACCCCACGCCGACGTCGTCACGTCGACCACGCACAAGACGCTGCGCGGCCCACGGGGCGGCATCATCCTGAGCCGCGCCGCCCACGCGCAGGCCCTTGACAAGGCCGTCTTCCCCGGTCTGCAAGGTGGCCCGTTGATGCATGTCATCGCCGCCAAGGCCGTGGCCTTCCAAGAGGCGCTCCAGCCGGGCTTCCGGGCCTATCAGGAGCAGGTGGTGGCCAATGCAAGGGTCCTGGCCGACACCCTGCTGGAACGGCAGATCACCCTCGTCACGGGTGGCACGGACAACCACCTCGTCCTGGTAGACACGCGGTCAGTCGGGCTGACGGGGAAGGAAGCGCAGGCCGTCCTGGCGCGCATCGAGGTCACGGCCAACAAGAACACGATTCCCGATGACCCGCAGAGTCCCTTCGTGACGAGCGGCCTGCGCCTGGGCACGCCGGCCATCACGACCCGGGGCCTCGGCCCCAGCGCCGTGACCCTGCTCGGCGAGGCCATCGCCGATGCCTTGCGCCATCCCGAGGAGGAAGGCGTCATCGCTTCCTGCCGGGACCGCGTCCTGGGCCTGTGTCGTGCCCATCCCCTCTATCCCGGCGTGTTCGCGCCCGCCGGAACCGGAGCCGCGCTCTGAGCCTCATGCCTCCCTTGCCCCCCGGCGATCCGGGAGCCTTCGGGCCCTACGGGGCACTCCTCCTGACCGTCACGCTGCTGGCGGCGTGGTTGGCCACCGACCTGGCGATTCCGTGGGTAACCCGATTCGCCTACCGGTTTGGCCGCGTCGATCCCGTCGATGCCCGAAAAGTCCACACCGTGCCCATCCCCCGCCTTGGTGGCATCGCCATCTTCCTGGGCGTGGTCGCCAGCCTGCTGCTTGTCGAAAACCTGGTCCCCGGGCGGCACCTGCTCGTCGGCGGCCCCTTCCGCGGCCTGGCGGCGGGTGCGGGACTGGTCTTCCTGCTGGGCATCGTGGATGACCTCCATCCTCTCTCGGCACGGGTCAAGCTCGCCGGCCAACTGGCGGCGGCAGTCCTGGCCTTCAAGTTGGGGCTGCGCATCGAGTTCCTGTCCTGGATCGACGGCGGCCTGCTGACGTTCCCGGAGTTGGCCGGGCTACCCCTTATCAGCCTGGGCATCACCGCGTTCTGGCTGGTCGGCATCTCGAACACCATCAACCTGGTCGACGGCCTGGACGGCCTTGCCGCGGGCATCACGCTCATTGGAGCGCTGGCCCTCGTCACGATCGCGATCCAGACGGGCCAGATCCTCCCCGCGACGCTGGCCTTGGCCCTTCTGGGCGGGACCATCGGCTTCCTGCGCTACAACTTCAATCCGGCCAAGATCTTCATGGGCGACGGCGGCAGCCTGTTCCTGGGGTTCATGCTGGCGGGCATCTCGGTCATGGGTGTCTTCAAGCTGGTGACAGCCGCCGCGCTGGCGCTGCCGCTGCTCATTGTCGGCGTACCCATCGTGGACACCACCTTCGCCATCCTGCGCCGTCTGTGGAACCGGCAGCCCGTCTTTGCACCTGATCGGGGCCACCTCCACCATCGCCTGCTGGGCGCCGGCCTGTCCCACCGCACGACGGTCATCTTCATCTATGGCCTCAGTCTTGCCCTCGCCGGCATCGCCCTCGGCCTGCTCGGCAACCCCGGCACCTGGCCCATGCTGCTGGCCGGCACCGTTGCACTGGGCTGGGGCGGCTGGCGCCTCAAGCAATCGCGGGCCGCAGCCTTGGAAGCCCCGACCCCAGCCACCCAGCCCCAGCCAGGTACGACCCCGTGAATCCACGTCGCCCCGTCATTCTCAGCGTCTTCGGCACCCGGCCCGAGGCCGTCAAGATGGCCCCCCTCGTCAAGGCCCTGGCCGCCCGACCCGATCTGGATGCCCGCGTGGCCGTGACGGCCCAGCATCGGCAGATGCTCGACCAGGTGCTGGATCTCTTCGAGATCATTCCGGAGGTCGACCTGGACCTGATGCAGGCCGGGCAGACGCTCGAAAGTCTGACGGCCCGGGTCCTGGGGCAGTTGGAGCCGGTCCTCGAGCACCATCGTCCCGATCTGGTGCTGGTGCAAGGCGATACGACCACGGCCTTTGCTGCCGCACTGGGAGCCTTCTACAAACAAATCCCCGTGGGCCATGTCGAAGCCGGCCTGCGAACGACCGAGCGCTACAACCCCTTCCCCGAGGAAATGAACCGGCGGCTCATCTCCCAGATGGCCACGCTGCACCTCGCCCCGACCGAGACGGCTGCGGCCGCCTGCAGAAAGGACGGCATCGCGGAGGAGGCCATTCACCTGACGGGCAATACCGTCATCGATGCTTTGCTCCAGGTTGCCTCCAACCTGCCGGAACTGCAGGCCGGCAACGGTCGGACCCTGCTCGTCACGGCCCATCGGCGCGAGAACTGGGGTGCACCCATGGAGGGGATCTTCGCTGCAGTCCGAGCCATCCTCGAGGCACGGCCGGACGTCCATGCGGTGGTCCCCCTGCACCTGAATCCCCTCGTACAGGAAGTCGGCCGTCGCCACTTGGGTGACCACCCGAGGGTTCGCATCCTGCCGCCCCTCGACTACCTGCCGTTCATCGAGGCCATGCGGGATGCCACGCTGATCCTGACTGACTCGGGCGGCGTTCAGGAGGAAGCTCCGTCGCTGGGCAAGCCGGTGCTCGTCCTGCGCAGCACGACGGAGCGTCCGGAGGCCGTCACGGCAGGCACCGTACGCATGGTGGGGACGGATCGGGACACCATCATCACCGAGACGCTCCACCTGCTCGATGACTCTGAGGCCTACGCGACGATGGCGCGGGCCGTAAACCCCTACGGAGACGGCCGCGCCGTGGAGCGCATCGTGGAGATCATCCGCTGGTTCGTGGGTGCGCGCCCCGACCGACCGGAGGATTCGTTCACACCTGGGGCACGACCCGCTCGGGCCTGAGCAACCCGCCGTCCCTGCGGGCCAAGCCTGCGAAACGGCCTTGGTGCCAGATGGCCAGCCCGCCCTCCGGCCCGCCGGACGTGGCCAGGGCCTTGCCCTGTCGAAACGCCAGGATGTCGCCGGGTTCGTCCAGATCGACACGCGGCCAATGGCCCATGCCCGTGTCGACGGGCCACAGAAACGGTGGCGCGCCCTCGTCGTCCAGCGCTTCCGCCTCCGCGAGGTTCCACGCCCCGGCCCGTGTACGCACGAGGAACGAGAGATGCGCCGGGACCTCGAGGGCCGTGCCCAAGTCCTCGGCCAACGACCTGATATAGGTCCCTGCGGAGCATGTCACGGCCAATCTGGCCACCTGCCGGACCTCATCAAAGGCGAGCAACTCGAGTTGCTCGATCCGGACCTCGCGCTTCGGAACCACCACGACCTCACCGGACCTGACGCGCTCGTGCGCGCGCCGACCATCAATCCGCACGGCAGAGACCGCCGGCGGTCGCTGACGAATCGTTCCCGTGAAAGCAGGCAGCACGGCCCGCAGACCCTCCTCCGTCACCGTTGTCACGCGCTGCACCAAAGTGGCACCCGTGGCATCCCCCGTCGAGGTCGCGCGCCCGAAGGCCACCTCCCCGACGTAGCCCTTGGTTCCGTCCAGGAAGGACAGCCAACGGGTTGCAGACCCGACAGCCACGACCATGACCCCGGCAGCGGCGGGGTCCAGCGTTCCCGCATGGCCCACGCGACGCTCGCCGAACCGCCTCCTCGCCCAAGAGACCACCTCGAAGGAGGTCATGCCGGCCGGCTTGAGCAGGACCGCCAGACCGGAGGGCGTCACGCGACGGGTACGCCGTCCAGTTGCAGGCCAATATGCTCGAGGAAGCGCTCTTCGAGAACGGCAGGTCCTTCGGAGACCGTACAGCCCGAAGCTCGGACGTGCCCGCCTCCGTCCCAGATCCGCGCCACGCTGTTGACGTCCACCAAGCCCTTCGACCTGAAGGAGACCTTCCAGCCGCCGGCGGCCAACTCGCGCATGAAGACCGACGTATCGACCCCCTGAATCGACCGCAACTGCTCGACGATGCCCTCGCAGTCCTCGTCGTCGGCACCAGCCTCGGAGAGCATCGCCCGGGAAACCGAGGCAAGCGCCACGCGCCCTCCCAGGGCGACACGCATGCGACCCAGTGCAGCAGCCTGGATGCGCAGCGCCCGGGCCGGAGTCTCCTCGTAGAGTGCCTGGTTGAGCGGGCTGACGGAGACGCCGGCCTCGATGAGCCTCGCCGCCATCAGATGCGTATGGGGACGCGTACCCTCGTAGCGGAACGATCCTGTATCCGTCGAGATTGCCGCGTAGAGGGCATCGGCAGCCTCGCGATCCAGTTGGACGCCCAAGTGCCTGAACAGCCGAAAGACAACCTCACCTGTGGCCGCGGCATCAGCCATGATCAAGTTATCGGTCCCGAAGGCCTGGTTGGAGATATGGTGGTCCACCACGACCAAGGGCCGGAAAGCCGCCATCCGTGCCGCCCAGTCGGCGCCGAACCGGCGGATGTCTGCAGCGTCGCAGGTCGCCAGGGCCCAGTCCTGGAGGCCTTCGAGCGACGTACGAACCTCGTCGGTTCCCCCGAGGAAACGAAGCGCCTGCGGTACCGGGTCGGGACAGACGTGAACGACTTCGTGGCCAAGCTTGCGCAGCAGAACCTTGAGGGCGATGGCCGAGCCAAGGGTATCGGCGTCCGGATTCATGTGCGACGCGACCACCCAGCGCGTCCGGGCACGGAAGACATCCGCAACCGCATGATGCTCGACGGGCAGGGCCAGATCCTGATCCTCAACCATGAGAGAACCTCCTTTAAAGGGAAGCGTCAGGCGCCGCGCTCGTCGGCGGCGTCGCCAGCCTCGTGATGGCGGATCCGTGCGAAAAGGTCGTTGAGCTGAGCGGCATGGCGCGCCGTTCGATCAATCCGGAACGATAGGTCCGGAGCGTGGCGCAACTGCAGCTCCCGCCCGATCTCACCACGCATCATGCCCGACGCGGACCGCAGGCCCTCGAGCGTCAGGCTTTCCTGCTCCTCGTCACCGAAGACCGACACGAAGACCTTGGCGTGGCGCAGGTCGCCCGATACTTCGACATCCGTAACGGAGACCATGCCGACGATACGCTGGTCCTTGATCCGAAACTGCAGCATCTCGGCAACGAGACGACGGATCGCCTCGGCCATCCTGTCGGAGCGACCGTGGGTCTGCATGACGGCTATCCCCTACCGCGCCTTCTCGACGAGCGAGTAGACCTCGATGAAGTCGCCAATCTGAAGATCGTTGAACTCGCCGAAGGAGATACCGCAGTCGTAGCCCTGCTGGACCTCCTTGACTTCGTCCTTGAATCGCTTGAGGTGATCGAGCTTGCCCTCGTAGACCGCCTGGCGGCCTCGCATGACCTTGGCCTTGAGGTTACGCTGCATCTTGCCCTCGCGAACCATACAACCCGCGATGACCGTCTTCTCGAAGGTGAAGATCTTGAGCACTTCTGAGCGGCCGGTGAAGACCTCTTCGAACTCGGGCTCGAGCATGCCCTTGAGGGCTTTCTCCATGTCCTCGAGCAACTTGTAGATGACGTCGTACTGGCGCACCTCGACGGCATCGACATCGGCCTTGGCCCGGGCTCGGTCGGAAACTCCCGTGTGGAAAGCGATGACGATGGCGTTGGACGCGCTGGCCAGATCGATGTCCGACTCGGTGACGTCGCCCGTATTCGCCAAGATGATCCGCAGGGCCAGCCCTTCGTCCTTGTTGAGATTGAGCAGGGACTGGGTGAGGGCCTCGAGCGAGCCCTTGACGTCGGCCCGCAACACGAGCCGCAGCTCCTTGAGGTCGCCGAGGCCACCACCCTTGGCGGCATCCGAGATGGCGCCCAATGTAAGGTGCTTGGCCTTCTCGGCCAGGTCCTTGGCCCGCTCTGCCTCGGCACGTTCGGCAGCGATGGCCTTGGCCTTGCGCTCGTCCTCGTAGACCTGGAAGATATCGCCGGCACGAGGCACGGCCGACAGGCCCGTGATGACCACGGGCAAGGCCGGGGGCGCGCTCTTCACGCGACGCCCTTGGTCGTTGAGCATCGCCCGGACCTTGCCGGCGATGGCACCCACGGCGAAATGGTCGCCGACGGAGAGCGTACCGTTCTGGACCAGGACCGTCGCCTTGGGGCCCATCTTGGGATCAAGTTCGGCTTCGATGACGAGACCGCGGGCATGGCGATCCGGATCGGCCTTGAGCTCCTGCACCTCCGCCACGAGCAAGATCATCTCGAGCAGTTCGCTGATGCCGATTCGCTGCTTGGCGGACACCGGCACCATGACGGTCTGGCCGCCCCACTCCTCGGCAACCAAGCCAAACTCTGTGAGTTGCTGCTTGACCTGATCGGGCTGGGCCTCGGGTTTGTCGATCTTGTTGATGGCCACCATGATCGGCACGCCGGCCTCGCGGGCGTGGTTTATGGCCTCGATGGTCTGGGGCTTGACGCCGTCATCGGCCGCGACCACCAGGATGGCGATGTCCGTAGCCTTGGCGCCGCGGGCACGCATCGCCGTGAAGGCTTCGTGGCCGGGGGTATCCAGGAACGTGATCGGCTTGTCGTGAATCTCGACCTGGTAGGCACCGATATGCTGGGTGATGCCGCCGGCCTCACCCGCGGCGACGCGGGTATTGCGGATGGCATCGAGGAGCGATGTCTTGCCGTGGTCGACGTGGCCCATGATGGTGACGACAGGTGGCCGACTGACCAGCTTGGAGGTATCGATGTCCTCGACGACCTCCTCGGGACCCTCGAGCGACGGATCGTACATCTCGACCTCGAGCCCGAGGTCCGCAACGATGGCCTCGGCGGTCTCCAGCGGAATGGTCTGGTTGATGGTGGCCATCATGCCCTTGAGGAACAACCTCTTGATGACTTCGGCCTCGTGGACGCCGATGCGCTCCGCGAGCTCCTTGACCGTGAGAGAACCAGACAAACGCACCACCTGATTGATCGACGGGCCCGACGAACGGTGCCCCTTCTTCTTGGACCGCTGACTGACCTTGGAGACTTCGCCTTCCTTGTCCTTGCGGCGGTCCTGCCACTTCTTGCCGGCACCGGCCGGCTTCTTGTTGGGACCGAGGCCCGGCCTGGGCGGACCACCGGGCGCACCTGCGCCGGGACCACCGAAACCGCCGGGCCGCGGCCCGAAGCCCGTCCGACCGCCCCCCGGCCCCGGAGGACGACCGTAGGCACCGCCTGCAGGACGACCACCCGGCGCGGGAGAACCGGACGGCGTCGCGGCGCGCTGGGGCTGTCCGGCACCGGCCGTCGCCAGACTGCCCGGCCGTCCCGCGACCCTGGCGGGCTGCTGGCGAACGGGCTGGGGAGCCGGCGTCACGACGACGGGAGCGGGTGCCGAAATCTTGCGCGGCCCGGCGGCGACGGCCACGACGGGGACCTCGGGCGGCGGCGGCGCCAGACGCGCACGGAAACGTTGCTCCGCATCGGCAGGCACCGGAGCGAAGTTGGTGGAGATGGCCGCAAAGCCCATCTCGTGAAAAATGCCCAGCACCTCCTTGGAGGGAAGGCTGACCTCGCGAGCGAGCTCGATGACGCGCATTAAAAGAGAAGACCTCGAGGGCTCATCATGCGACGAATCGGGGCGATTGTCCAGCCACGCCCCGTTGGCCGGAGCGAACCAGGAGATTCAGCCGGAGGGCAGCGCCGCCCGAATCCGCTCGGCCGCCGAAGCACCCATGAGACGGGGCAGCGACTTGGGGGCGTGTGCCCAGGCCAGACACGAGGGCGCGGGATGGACGTAGTGACCGTGCCCCCCTCGGGAAGCAAGGTCCCAACTGCCGTCCGCATGCCGGGCAATCCGGATCATGTCCGGCCCGTGACTCCAGGCCCGGCAAGCCATGCACCGCCTCAGGCGCGGTGCCTGATGGCGCGGGCTCACGAGGGCTGGTCGCCTTCGCGGCTGTCGGCCACCGGGCTCTCGGCCAAACCCTCCGAAGGCGCGGCCACCACGTCCGTGGCCACAAAGCCCTCATCTTCAGACCGCTCGGGACGCGGCGTCCGGACTCGGGGCAGACCGCGTGCATCCTCTGCGGCCTGCTTCTCGGATCGGATGTCGATCCGGCGCCCCGTCAACCGGGACGCCAGCCGGACATTCTGGCCTTCCTTGCCGATGGCAAGGGACAACTGGCTGTCGGGCACCACCGCACGTGCATCCGTGTCCCCGATGGCATCGACCCGGCGGACCTTGGCAGGCGCAAGGGCCTGCGCCACGAACTCCTCGGGTCGCGGGGACCAGCGGACGACATCGATCTTCTCTTGCCCCAAGTCACGCATCACGGCCTGGATGCGCGTCCCACGCGCCCCGATGCAGGCTCCGACGGCATCGACGCTGCGGTCCCGGCTGCGCACGGCGACCTTGGTCCGCTGGCCGGCCTCCCGGGCAATCGCCTCGATCCGCACGACCCCGTCGGCGACTTCGGGCACCTCGAGCGCGAAAAGCTCGCGCACGAGCCCTGCGTGTCCCCGGCTGGCAATCATCACTTCCCCGCGCACGCCGTCCCGAACCTCGACGAGGAAGACGCGCACCCGGTCACCCGGCCTGAGGCGCTCGCCTGGAATCTGTTCATGGCCGGGCATGAGGGCCTCGACGCCCTCGACGATAACCCAAGCATTACGCCCTTCGATGCGATCGACCTCAGCCAGCACCGTCCGACCCACGCGGCCACGCAACTGATCCAGTTGCTTGCGACGCTCGATCTCGCGGGTCTTCTGCTGGAGCACCTGCCTGAATGCTCCTGCGGCGAGGCGCCCCATCGTCGCCATGTTCGGCGTGACGTCCTCTTCGATGAGGTCACCCACCTCGGCATCCCGCCGCACGAGACGCGCCTCGGCCATGGACACTTCATCCGTGCCGACCTCCTCGGCATCCGTCACGGTCCGGCGACGCAGCAGGGCCACGGTGCAGGCCTCCGGATCAAGGACAGCCACCACGGACGGGAGGGCGTCCGGCATCCGCATGTAGGCCGCCAGCAAGGAGGATTCGAGCATGTCCTTCAGGACGTCCTCAGGGATCTCCTTTTCCACCTGCAACGTGCGGAAGGCACCCTTGATGTCGACATTCATGAACGTGGCTACCAATAGGGCCCTTGCCGGGCCCGGGGATTCAATTGAGTGCGAGCCTTGCCCGGCTTACGGCATCCCGGGGCAGCTCGAGCAGCCGGCCTTCGGCCTCGACCAGCAGGTACTCTGCCGTCGCGCCCTCGAGCCGCCCGATCCACTGGCGCCGACCCTCGACGGACCGACTCAGCTTCACCGCCACGCGACGGCCCTTGAAGCGAACGAAATCCGCCTCATTGACCAAGGGCCTTTCGGCACCCGGGGAAGACACTTCGAGGTGATACCCCTCGTCGAGGAGCGCGAAGGCCTCGTCGCCATCCAGGACCGGGTCGAGCGCGCGGGACAAGCTCTCGCAGTGGGTGTGGCTGACGCCATCCGGGTGATCGATGGTGATGCGAAGGATCCTGCGCCCGTGCTCCCGGGTCCACGTGACCTCGACGAGGTCAAGGCCCAGATCGGCCGCAAGGGGTGCCGCCAAGGCGGACGCCCGGTCCACCAGCGTCATCGGGTGTAGACCTCGGGCTTGAGGACACCGATGAATGGCAGGTTGCGGAAGCGCTGGGCGTGGTCCAGACCATAGCCGACCACGAACCTGTCCTCGACGGTGAAGCCCGTGTACTGGACGTCGACGTGCGCCACGCGACGCGATGGCTTGTCGAGCAGGGTGCATATGGCGAGGCTGGCCGGCTTGCGCTCCTCGAGCGCCCGCGTGAGGTAAGAGAGCGTCAGGCCGGTGTCGATGATGTCCTCGACAATCAGGACGTTGCGGCCCGTGATGGTCTCGTCGAGATCCTTGAGGATCCGGACGACCCCGCTCGACTTGGTCGCCGACCCGTAGCTCGAGATGGCCATGTAGTCGATCTCGAGCGGCAGGTGAATCTGACGGATCAGGTCGCCCATGAAGAGGGCCACCCCGCGCAGGACGCCGACGACCAGCAGGTCGCGCCCTTGGTAGTCGAGCGTGATCCGTTCGCCAAGCTCGCGCACCCGATCCGCGACGCCATCCTCGGAGATCAGGACTTCCTGAATGGCGTCGAGCAACGGGGAGCGAGGGACGGCAGCGGCAGACATCGGAGCAACCTCGGGCAAGGGTCGATGCGGCATGGTACCACGTCACCCGCCCCCTCCCACCGTGCTATGATCGCCCCGCCCGAGCCCCCCGTACCACCCGCCGGAGACACGCCTTGCCTCGCACCCCACGCGTCGGTCCGTTGGCCCTCATGGCATCGCTGATGGCGGGATGTGCGACATTCGGAACCTTGGACTACGTCAAGGACAGCTTCGCCTCCGCCGTCATCTACCGCAGCGTGACGGTGCAACCACCCGCATCGACGGCCAAGACGACCGCGATCATCGCCTGGCTGCCCGCTGGCGGTGACGCCGTCACGCGCATCGAGCGCCAACACCGGGTGCCCGCCACCGGCGAAGTCAAGACCGTGACGTTCAGCGGGGACAAGGTCGCCAAGCCACCGCTTGTCGATGACACGCTGTCCCCGGACATTCCCTACCTCTACACGTTGTTTTCCGCGGGCAGCACCGGCACCCGCAGCACCCTCGTCGAGACGGTGGCAGCCCCGGACACGGGCCCGGACCTCACCAGCCCCGGTGTCGGCGCCATCGCGTTCGAACTGAACCGCACCGCCGCGGATGCACAATCGGGCTCCTCCCCACAGCTTGCCTGGCAAGCGTTGCCCGGTGATGTGCGCCGTGCCGACCGCCATTACGGCTATCTGGTCATCGTCGGGCAGTACGACGCCTCGAGCAGCACGGGCATCAAGGCCAACTACACGGCCTTTCTCGACGAGGCGAAGCACCCTACAGGCGTGGCCCTCGGCACCCCCAGCGACCTCGAGGGCTTCTCGAGCGACCTCGTGGGCCAGCTTTTCAACCAAGGTGGGCTCGAGAGCCTCGCCTCAGGCTCGGCTGACGTCAAGACCCTGTCGCCGGGAGAGTATGCCTGGACCATCATCCCGCTGGCCTCGGACCTGAACCGGCGCTCTTTCGGCTTTGGCCGCATGCCGGCCTTCACCAACCCCCGCTACTTCAAGCGGTTCGCAGTCCGCTGAAGGCGGACCTGACGAGGTAATCCGTGGCTATCGCGATGCGCCATCCGTCCCTCTGGCTGAGCCTCGGCCTGTGCCAGGCGCTCTGGCCCACCGTCGCCCGGGCCGAGGCCATGGACGCGGTGGGCATCAGCCAGGGCGGTACGATGGCCGTCCGGGGCTCGGACGTCAACAGCCCTTTCTTCAATCCTGCCGTGCTCGGCGATGCCCGGGGCCACATCTACCTCGGACCGCAGCTCGGCCTGCAACTTGGCAATGACACGGTGGGCGTCGTGGACGTCCTGTCGGCCATCCGCGGCACCTCGACCAATGCGGACGTGGCTGCCTTCCAGGCCTACCTCAAGGCCATCGGCGAATACGGCGAGGCCGTCAAGGAAGCCAACGCCAAGGACGCCCTGCCTCAGGCGCCGCCTGCCGCCCCCGCGCTGCCCTTCGGCAGCTCGGCCAATGTCTACCTGCGGGCGGACAGCGGCCTCTACGGCGTGCGCGTGCCCGTCGCCGGCGACATGCAGGTCGGCGTGAGGGGCTGGGCGCGTGTCGTGCTTCCCGAACTCACCCTGTCCGCGCCCGAGATCTACACAGCCGCCCAGCAGTCGCTGGCCGTCGACCGCAAGCTCGCACTGTCGCTGCGGGACCTGGGCCAGCAAATCCGCGAGGACGCCCTTGACTTCACCAAGCTCAAGGGCAATATCGATCAGATCCGCAGCCAGCTGGACGAGGGCCTTCAGCCGCTCGTGCAGAAGGATGGCGCCAAGATCACGGTGGCGGCCAACCTGGGCGGGTACCTGACGAACGCCATCAGCTTCCAGATTCCGGCCGCTCGCCTGGGCCTCAGGCAGGTGGGCCCGATTGCTCTCGACAAGGCCACCTTGGGGGCCACCGTCAAGATCCACACGGGCTCAGCGGCGGTTCCTGCCCTGGACACGGCTTTCCAGACACTGGCAGGTGCCCTGCCGCTGGGCGTCGTCAACAACGGCAAGCCCGAGAACCTGCCCGTGGCCGTCCCGATGCGGCTCGAGCTACAGAACACGTTCAACTTCGGCAAGCCCTACAACGCGCTCAAGCAGGCCCTCAACACGTTCGCCGCCAACCCGACGGATGCGAACAACCTCTCGGGACTCACCTCGGCAGGATCGTCCCTGACGCAGGGGCTCTACGACTTCAACATGGTGCTGCGCTACCCGACCGGTGCGGGCATCGGCCTGGACTTGGGTGCGGCGCTGCCGCTGTTGCCCGGCCTGACGGGCGCCGTCCTGCTGCGCAACTGTCCCACCATCTGGCCCGGCCGGCGAGACGTCTATGTCAGTGCGCCCTCGGGCACGACCATCAGTGGCAAGACCCTGGTCTTCCAGAAGGACGAGACCCAAAGCAGCAGCGAGAACTTCACGCTGACGGAGCCGCTGGGAGCCCGCGTAGGCGTGGGCTGGTCCGGACCGCTCGGCCTTTCCGCCAACGCCGATGCCGGCTGGGCCTTCGACGGGCCGGGCGGCAGCCTCGGTGTGCCCACCCTTCACTTGGGCGTCCAGGAGTCCATCCTGCGCTTCTTGTACCTGCGCGGCGGCGTGCAGTTGGGTGGCCCTGTCACCCAGCTGGGTGCGGGGGCAGGCCTGAACCTCGGTATTGCACGGCTTGATCTGGGAGCAGGTGCGGATCCGAGCTTCCGGACCATGTCCGCGGGCCTGTCGGCCAACGTGGGCTTCTAGGAACCAGTGGCGGGCTACAGCCTCGAGCTTGTCGTCTGGGCCGGAGCGGCGACTTCCCTGCTCTACCTGCTCAAGATGGCTTGGCCACGGCCGGCGCAGGATCGTCTCGCCGGCATCAGCCTGATCACGGCCTTCTTCGCGACGTGCATCGGACTCGCCGCTGCAGCGGGCCAAGGTCAACCGATCCCGGCGTGGTGCGTCTTCTGCGTGCCTCTGTTGATTCTCTACTGGATCCTCGAGACCGAGTTCGCCACCCGACTGCTCGGTCTCGTGCCTGCCTTGCTGACCACCCTCGCCCCCCTGCTGCTTGGCGCGCAGCGCTGGGTGGGCCATCTCCAGCAAGGCTGGACCACCATGGCGGAACTGGGCCTGCTGGCGGGCATGGCCATGCTCGCCCTGGCCTTGGGGACGTGGGGCCTGATGCTGCCTCTCAGGGCCGTGCCTGCCGTGCAGGTTCGCAAGACGGCCCGCATGTTCGTCGTGAATCCTCCGGTGCTGGCCGAGCTGTCCTACCGTTGCAACACCTGGGCCCTGCCCTTCCTCGTCGGGGCAGCCGCTGCAGCCCTGCTTGGCGTGCGGCCCGGACAGGTGCCCGGCGAAGTCTTCCTGTGGTTGCTCGGGGCCCTGGTTGGCAGCGTCGGCTACACGACGATGGCGCGCCGCGACGGGTTCTCGTGGGCCGTGGTGCTGCTTGCGGGAGCGATGCTCACCGCCTGCTTCGGTTGGCGCGGATTGCCTGCCGAGGCAGCCGCAGCGCCACGGGCGCCAATCGCGCACGTGCTAGAATTCGGGCGTTGAGCCTTTCCGACCACCCATGTTCCCGAGCCTTCGCAAAGACACCATCCAACCTCGCTCCCGCACCCGGGAGACATTGGAGACCTTTGTCGTGGCCGTGGGCTTGGCCTTGCTCATCCGGACGACCGTAGCCGAAGCGCGCTGGATTCCCTCCGACTCGATGCTGCCGACGCTCGAGCAGGGCGATCGCCTGATCGTCGAGAAAATCAGCTACCGCTTCGATGCGCCCCACCGCGGGGACATCGTGGTCTTCGACCCTCCGCAGGGATCGGGATTCGGGGGGGGGAACGCCTTCATCAAGCGCATCATCGGCCTGCCCGGCGAGACCATCGCCGTCGCCGAAGGCAAGGTCCTGATCGATGGCAAGCCCCTGCAAGAGGATTGGAACATGGAGCCGTCGGACTACGAAATGCCGCCACGCCTGATCCCTGCCCGGCACGTCTTCGTCATGGGAGACAATCGCAACAACAGCGCGGACAGCCACGTCTGGGGAGCCCTGCCCATCGGCAACATCATCGGCCGGGCGACCCTGCGGTTCTGGCCGCCTCATCGCCTCGGCGCCCCGGCCGCCGCGCACTGAGCCGAGCACGGGTCCGGTGATGAAGCCTCCCGTGACGGACATCCTCGCCGCGCACCGGCTGCATGGGATAGGCTGGTCGTCATGAGCCTGCGATCCCGCCTCCGGCCCATGGTCCTCGGGACCATGCTTGGCGTGGCGCCCCTGCTCCCCGGACCTGCCCAGGCAGACTCCAGCACGCGGGACCGCCTGGTGCGCATCGGTATCCAGGACGGGGTCGACAGTGTCGTCTTCTCGGCGGCGACCCGGGCACGGATCGAGGACACTTCGGGCCGGGTTTTGGGCCAGATTCTCCCACGCGAATCATGGACAGCCACGCGATTCGGCAAGGCCGTCCGCATCACGGGCGAGGGCCAGGACCTGAAGATCGACGGCCCGGCGCGGATCGTGCCGACGGGCGACCCGCCTACGCTGGTCTATTGCGGGCGCAAGTGGTACCGCGGCCTGCTCGAGATTCGACCGGGCCTCGTGGCAGTCAATGAAGTGCCGCTCGAGGATTACTTGTACGGCGTCGTTCCGTACGAGATGCCTTCCGGCTGGCCCCTCGAGGCCCTCAAGGCGCAGGCCGTCGCAGCCCGGACCTACACCCTCGCCAACCTCGGGGCCGTGGCCTCGCGAGGCTACGACCTGAAGCCGACGACGGACCATCAGGTCTACGGCGGGGTCGCCAAGGAGGTCGCCTCGTCGAACCGTGCGGTCGACGAAACCCGAGGCCAGGTCCTCGCCTACAACGGCCGGCTGATCAACGCCTACTACTGCTCGGCTGCCGGCGGCTACACCGACAATGCGGAAACGGTCTGGGGGACGGCGCCCGTGCCGTGGCTCCAGCCCGTACCCGACTTCGATCAGGAGGCGCCCAGCTACTCATGGCAGCGTCGCCTGACGCGTCGCGAGGTCGAGGCTGCCCTCGACAAGCATGGCGTCCGGCTGGGCACGCTGCTGGCGCTCAACCCTCTCGAGCGAGGTTTCTCCAACCGCATCAAGCGCATCGAACTGGTGGGCGCCGGGGGCAGCCGCACGGTCACGGGCGAGCGATTCCGCTACATGACCGGCATGAAGAGCAGCCTCTTCAACGTGGCCGCCGTGCCGGGCGCCGATGGGCACCTCGAGGCCTTTGCCTTTGCCGGCCGAGGCCACGGGCACGGGTTGGGCCTCTCGCAGTGGGGCGCCAAGGGTCTTGGGCGGATGGGCTACGGTCACCTGCAGATCCTTGGCCATTACTATCCCGGAGCCCAGTTGCAGGTGGCGCAGTCGGCCGTGATGCCCGACTGGGGCCTGCTGGCCCGGCGATGACGTTCTCCGAAGACCGCATCGAGGGCTACGACTTCCACCTGCCCGAAGCGGCCATTGCCCAGCACCCGGCAGACCGCCGCGAGGAAAGCCGCCTGCTCCGTCTCGGCCGGGACGGGGAGACGCACGGTCGGTTCGGGGACATCCTGGACCTCCTCGCCCCCGGCGATCTCATGGTGCTTAACGACACCCGGGTCATGAAGGCTCGGATGATGGCACGTCGCGCGACGGGGGGGCAGGTCGAACTGCTCTTCTGCGAGGCCATCGCCCCGGACTGCTGGACAGCCATGGTAAGGCCGGGACGAAAGGCACGGCCCGGAGATGTCCTGCACGTGGCCGAGGTGGCCCTCGAAGTGCTCGAAGTTCGCCCGGACGGCCTGCGGATCATCCGGACCCCGGCATCGCTGCCGGCCCACATGGAACAGCACGGTATCCTGCCACTGCCGCCCTACATCCACGAAAAGCCCTCGGACCCGGAGCGCTACCAGACGGTCTATGCGCGTGAAACCGGTTCCATCGCGGCTCCGACGGCAGGCCTGCACCTGACCCGAGACCTGCTCGACCGCCTCGACGACCGCGGCGTCCGCAGCGCAACCCTGACGCTGCATGTCGGCCTTGGCACCTTCCTGCCCGTCAAGGCGGACCACCTCGACGCCCACGTGATGCACGCTGAGCGCTACACCGTGCCGGTCGAGACGGCCGACCTCATCCGGACCACCAAGGCAGCGGGCGGTCGGGTCATCGCGGTGGGCACCACGACGACGCGCACCCTTGAGGCTGTGGCGGCCAGATTCGGGGAAGTCGTGCCCTGCTCCGGGAGCACGGACCTCTTCATCAAGCCTGGGTATCCGTTCCGGGTCCTCGACGGACTCATCACCAACTTCCACCTGCCCAGAAGCACGCTGGTCGTCCTGGTTTCGGCTCTGGCCGGACACCTGGGTCTAGGCGGGCGCTCCCGCATCCTCGCCGCCTACGCCGACGCCGTCGCACGCGGCTACAGGTTCTTCAGTTTCGGCGACGCGATGCTGCTGCTGCCCTAGAGCGCCCTCACCAGCAATTCGGTAAGGTGCAGGACCTCGAGGTGCCCTCCTGATCCTCGGCGGGCCGCATCGAGCTGCATCTGGCAACTGGGATTGGCCGTGACAACCACATCGGGTCGGGTGACCGCAAGGTCGTCCCACTTCGCCTGCCCCAGGCGGTCCGCAGCCCCGGGATGAAGGAAAGCGTGGGTCCCCGCCCCGCCGCAGCAGCGTCCGGGGTCGGCCACCGGCAGCACCTCGGCACCCGCCCTCTCCAGCAACGTACGCGCAGGCTCGTGCAGGCGCTGGCCATGCAGGAGGTGGCAAGGGTCCTGGTAGGCCACGCGCAAGGGCGCGCCCGAGGGGCCGGTGAGCTTAACACGCGGCTGCCAGCCGGCCTGCAGCAGGGCTTCCGCCAGATCCAGCACCGGGGGACCGTCTTCGGGGCGATGGGCCTTCAGATGAGCCCCGCAGCCCGCAGCCTCGGTCACGACGACGTCGACACCCGCGTCCAAGGCCCCGAAGACCCGCGAAACGCGGCGGGTAACGGCCGCAGTCGCCCCATCGTGGGCCTCAAGGGCCCCGCAACAACCGGTGGCAGGACGCGCCACCCGATAGCCCGCTGCCGCGAGCAGGCGCTCGCTGGCCGAGACCACGCCGGGATACAGCACGGGCAAGGCACAACCCTCCAGCAGGACGGCCCGCCGGGCATCTTGAGGGACGGCCGGGGAATTGGGCGCCTCGGGCAGCTGCCGTGTCGGCGGCAGCATGGCCGACAGCCTGCCGAACAGCGGAAAGGCACGCGCCCCCGGTAACCGGGCAATTAGGCGGACCGGCAACATCAGCAGGGCGAACCGTCGCCTGTAGGGCAGCACCTGGCGAATCAACGGCCGCCAGAACATGCGGCGCCAGGACCACGGACGCGCGGGCTCGAGCACCTCGGCACGTGCGCCCTCCAGGATGGCCCCGTAGCGAACACCGCTCGGACACGCGGTCTCGCAGGCCCTGCAGCCCAGGCAGGCATCGACTGCCGGCAGGACCGTAGCCACGGGCACCTCGCCACGCCCGGCGTCGACCATGGCCCGGATTCGCCCCCGGGGGGACATGTCCTCGCGACCCGTCAGCTGCCAGGTCGGGCAGGCCTCGAGGCAAAGGCCGCAGTGGATGCACGCCTGAGCAAGGGTCGCCAGAGAAGAAGCCTGCTGCTGCATGCCGCCATGATGGGCCACGGCGGGGCGGGCCGGAAGGGCGGGCAGCTTGACCCCTGCGAAGCCTCGACGCACCATGGCCCCATGCCTGCGCTGATCATGGCCTTGGCGGCGGCGGCGCTGGCGCTGGCCGCGGCGCTGTCCCGGATGACACGCCAGCGCCGGATGCGTGACGACGTCCGGGCACACTACCGCCTCGTCCTGGACGAAGGCGAGCAACTCGAATCCGAGCTTGCCGATCGCCTCCAGGAGGCCGAGGTCGTGGCCCACTTGCCGCCCTTGCCGGGCGGCAGGCCCTGGGCCGCCGGCGATGAAGTCCTCGGCATGGCCCAGAAGGTCGCCGAGGGCCTCGAGCAGTTGTCCATCGTCCGCTTCGCGATGTCCGAGTCGCGCTGGCAGGAAGCACGGCAACGCCTCGATCTGCTGCTGGGTGCCTTCCATGAGGCCGCGACGGGCCTGCGTATCCTCGAAGAGCGAATCGCAGGCCTCGATCGAGTCTGGGGCTTGCCGGCCACTTCGGCCATCCTGCTGCAGCGGGCTCGTGGTCGCCGCAAGCCGGGACAGTCCGAGGAGGCACCGGCCGATGTGGAAGAAGCCGTGGCGTCGGCCGAAGACGCGCTGGCCGCTCATGTCGGCATGGAGGCCTTCGTGCGGGCGGAAGCCAACCGCAAGCTGGCCTCAGCCTTGGCGGATTTCGATGGCTGGCACGTTGCCAGAGACAGGCGCGCCCGCATTGTCGACCTGGTTCGCACCGAGACGCCCGTCCTCGTGGAACGCATCGAGGATGCCGGTGTCCGACGACACCCCGAGGCAGCATCCCGTGTGGCAAACATCCGCAAGGACCTGCAGGCGGCCACCGAGTCGCTGGATGCCGGACGACCGGATCACGCCGAGAGACGCGGCAGGCGCGCCCGTGACCGGGGCCAACGCCTGCTCAAGGACCTGCAGGCGGGCATCCTGCCCGCACCCGGAGATCAGCGAATCGATCGACGGACGATCGCCATCCAGGCCCTCGTGCCTGCCTTCATCGTCGGCCTGCTGGTCAGCGCCATCACCCAGCGCGTCGGTCACCTCGTCCCCGGCCTGAACAGGGCCGCCGACCCTGCTGAGGTTGCCCGGGGCGCGCCGGCTCGCGTGACAAGCGTCCTGCGCGAAGGCATGGGCGCCGACAAGCTGACGGATGGACGACCGGAAACGGCTTGGATGGCGGGCCAGGCCCTGCTGGACGGTCCCGTCGCGGTCGTAGGCCTGCGGGTGGCCGCACCCTTGGCATCGATCTCGGTCCTGCCATGCTCCGTGCCCTCGGGACGCTGCACATGGGAGGTCGACGTGTCGACCGACAGCCGGACCTGGTACACCGCAGGGAGCGCATCAGGCCAGGGAGCCCGATCGCCCGCAAATGCCGCGTGGGGCACCGTCACGCTCGACGCAACCACGTCGTGGCGCCTGATCCGGATCCGGCCCGTCGATTGGGGCAAGTCGGGCGTGGGGATCTTCGAGGTCCGGGCCTGGCGACGCCCGACAGAGCAGCGCTAGAGACCTGCCCCATTCGGGCAGCATCCCCGAGCAGGCGGTCCGTGACCATCCCCTTCCTCATTCAGTCGACGCTCGAGGAGGAAGGGTGGCAGGCTACGCGACCTCGAGCCGGACTTCGCGGCGATCATCGCCCCGGGGCTGCGCTGTGCGTTCCGAGATCGCAAGCATGTGACCCTCAAGGGTGAGACCCTGTTCGGCGAGAAGGCGACGCGGAACATCCGGGTATGCGACGCAGGAGCATACGTGGTGCTCAAGGCTCTGGCGTTCGATAGCCGCGGCGAGAACAAGGACGCCTACGACCTCTAGTCGTCAGGAACTACGGCGCTGGCCCGGCCGACGTCGCGTCGAAGCTGCATCCGCTGCTCGACGACACGGACGCACAGCACGCCCTGGCCATCCTGAAGCGCGACTTCTCCGAACTGGACGCAGTCGGGCCGATGCGGGTCGCGGCCTTCGTCACCGGAGGAAAGGACGAGCAGCTTCACGCGGATGTGGTCGGCTTCATCGGCCAACTGCTGGCCGAGGCAAAACGCACGACTCACGGGGGATAGTCGCGAAGCGACACAAGCGCCCAGTGCGCCTCCCCGGTTCCAATCAGGGCAAGGGCAGGATCTCGGCCAGCGGCCAGCGGGTACGCGGCGCAATCCCGAAGTCATCCCGGCGCCCCTCGAGCAGCCATGCCCGCCCCAACGCCGCGACCATCGCCGCATTGTCGGTACACAAGTCGAGGGGCGGGCACGCGAACACCAGGCCCCGTGATGCGCAGGCCTCGGCCATCCGCGCACGAAGCGCGCGATTGGCCGCGACACCTCCGGCGATGGCGACATGCTCTAGGCCCTCGGCCTCGGCCGCCTCGATCGTCCGCGCGACGAGCACCTCGACGACGGCCTCCTGAAATGAGGCACAGATGTCGGCAACGGGCAGCGGACCATCGGCCAGTTCCCAGCGCTCGACCGTGCGCCGGACAGCCGTCTTGAGGCCCGAGAACGAGAAGTCGAGAGGATGATCCATCCGGGCCCTGGGCAGCGCGAAGGCCGAGGGATTCCCCTCTCGGGCCAGGCGGTCGACCCGTGGCCCCCCGGGGTAACCCAGGCCAAGGAGACGTCCGACCTTGTCGTAGGCCTCGCCGGCCGCATCGTCCTGCGTCCGTCCCAATTCCACCATGGCTGACGGACCGGAGACCCGGACAAGGGTCGTGTGGCCACCCGAGACCAGCAGGCAAAGAAAGGGCAGGGGGGTATCGGGATGAGCCGCCACGTTGGCCCAGACGTGGGCCGCGAGGTGATGGACCCCCACGAACGGGAGGCCATGGGCAAAGGCCACGGCCTTACCCGCCATCAAGCCAACCAACAAGGCCCCCGCCAGTCCGGGCCCGCGCGTCGCCGCAATACCGCCGAGATCCGACCAGCCCACGCCGGCAACGGCGAGGACCTCGTCCAGCATGGGCCCAAGGGCCTCCACATGGCGACGGCTGGCCACCTCCGGCACGACACCGCCGTAACGCGCATGGAGATCGACCTGGGAAGCGATCAAGTTGGCCAGGATGCGACCATCCGGCCCCACGACGGCCAGTGAGGTCTCGTCACAGGACGACTCGAAGCCGAGGACGATCACGCCCCGGGCATCCCGTCGTCGACGACGGCCTCGAGCGGTCCGACCGAGAGGCGGCGCACGGGTGCCTGCTGCTGGAACCAGGTCAGCGCGAGCTTGCCGACGGCCAGGGTTCCCGAATAACCCATGCCGGCTCCGACGACCCAGCCCGGACCCGGGACGAACTTGGCCAACTGACGGGCCGCGGTGCGCCAACCCAGGCTTGCACCCAGCACGGCCAGCAACTCCCTGGCCCTGTTCAGGTCCAGCGGCAGGTCGTGCATGGCCGCCATGCGCAGGACCATCTTGGCCTGATTGGCTGTCATCAAGGGCATGTCGGCACCTGGCAGCGGCAAGGCGCCCACCACGGCATTCTGTTTGGCCGTGGCCGCCACCTCCTGCCAGGCGAGCGGGCGACGCAGCAGCGTGAACTGGCGGGCCAAGGCCACGACATGGTCCGGCACCAGGCGGCCCATGGCCGCCGCCACGGCCTCGGCAGCCGGCCCCGGATCCTGACCGACGATGACGTCGGCTTGCGCGACCTCGGCGATCCGGGCCGCGCGCCGCGTCGCCACGGCCAAATCGATCTCGTTGCCGTGGGGCAGCAGGACCAGACGCGGGACGCACGTGGCCAAGGTGAGGGCGAGTCGATCGGCCGCGGCCTCGTCCCACGGCCCCTCAGGCCAGAGCACGATGGCCACGTCGGCCTCGGGCAGCAGCCTGCCCGGTTCGACGAATCGCAAGGTGCCCGGATGGTCGAGGCCCGGGTCCAAGGCAGCCTGCCAGCGGATGCCAGGCCGACCGTGGGGAGCGATGAGTGCCACGGCAACAGGCTGCGATGAGGCCGCCCGGACCTCACCCCACGTGCCCAGGAACTGCTTCAGGGCATCTGTCGGTACGCGCACGCAAACCGGCCCTCCTGACGGCATGCTACCATTCGGACCAACCCTGAACACTCGGCCCGAGGACCTCCCGTGCGCTTATCGACGTTATTGCTGGCCCTGCTCCTCGCCACGCCTGCCCCGGCGCGAGCCGAGGGCAACCCTTGGGTGCCCTTTGCGGACGGACCCGACCTCGTCATCCTCCACACGAACGACACCCACGCACACCTCGAACCCTATGACCGCAAGGAACTGCGTTCCGTGGGCGGCATCGCGCGGCGCGCGACCATGATCCGGCAGGCCCGCAAGCAGTTCGGGGACAAGCTGCTGGTGGTGGATGCCGGTGACACCTTCCAGGGCACGCCGGTCTTTAACTTCTTCCGAGGCAAGGCCGACTACGAGGCGATGGATGCCGCAGGCTACGAGGCAACGACCGTCGGCAACCATGACCTTGATGAGGGCCTCGACAACCTCAAGACCCAGATCAAGGGCCGGTCGATGCGGCTGATCAGCAGCAACCTCGTGGACGCCACGACCCGCAAGCCGGTCTTCGGGGCAGACTGGGTGGTCGAGCGCGGGGGTAACCGCATCGGGATATTCGGTGTGATTGGCGAGGTCAGTGCCTGGCAGTCGATCGCCCGCAAGCATCGCAAGGGCCTCGACGTGCTGCCCGCGGCCGAGACGGCCCGGCGCAAGGCACAGGAGCTTCGTGCCAAGGGCTGCAAGACCATCCTCATGCTCTCCCATTCGGGCTTCGAGGAAGATCAGGCGCTCGCCGCCGCCGTGCCGGGGATTGACCTGATCATCGGGGGGCACAGCCATACCCGGGTCGACCACCCCAAGGAGGTTCGCTGCGGCACGTGGACCACGCTTGTCGCGCAGGCCTTCCAGTGGGGCGAGTATCTGGGCCGCATCGAACTGGATCTGGCACCCGACGGGCACATCCAGGCGCACAACGGCTTCCTGGTGCCGGTTGCCGGCGACACACCCGAAGCCGAGGACGTTGCCACTTTGGTCAAGGGCTACACCAGTCGCATCGAGATCGCGATGGGCGAAGTCGTCGGCCAGGCCCCGCAGGGCCTGTCGACGGACGGCAAGTACGACCGGGAATGCGGCCTCGGCCGCTGGGCCTCCGACATCGTGCGTCAGACGACGGGCGCGGAGATCGCCTTCCTGAACGCTGGTGGGCTGCGGGCCTCGATCAACCCCGGGCCCGTGCACGTCGGGGACATCTATCAGGTCTTCCCCTTCGAGAATACGCTGGTGACGTTGTCCATGACCGGCAGCCAACTGCGCCGCTTGCTGGGTCTGGTGGCAAGGCGCGAGGCGGGCCTGCTGTACATGTCGGGGGCGACGGCGTTGCTGGGCGACGGCAAAGTCGAGGAGGTTCTGGTCGGCGGCAAGCCGCTGCAGGATGGCCGGGTCTACCGTGTCGCGACCATCGACTACCTGGCTCAGGCCAACGACAAGTACACGACCTTCTCGGAAGCCACGCAATTCAAGGACCAGGGCATCTTGCTGCGGGACGCCATCATCGACTGGGTGCGCAAGCACCCGAAAGCGTCCGAACCCCAGGGCATCCGCCTGCAGGTTCGGTCCTGGCCCGCCAAATCCTGAGGCCATCCGGAAAATCTTCGACTGCCCGGGGCATGATGAGCACCGGGCCTGCCGGCCTTTACCGACGTAACCCACCCCGGCCCCGGCCGGTCATGCCAAGACATCGGAGACTGTAGATGAAGCCCCTCAAATCCTTGCTTATCGTGGCCCTCGCCGTGGGTGCGACGGCCGCATCACTGGTCCAGACCGCCGACGCGGCCGGTTCCCGCACTGAAGTTCGCGGTACGGCCGAGCGCTATGACCTCACGGCCGACGAACTGGAGAAGGTCAATGCCGGTAGCATCGTGACCCGACACAAGCGGGAAGGCTCGTCCAACGAGTTCTATGCCGCCGGGCTCATCAAGGCACCCGTCGACAAGGTCTTCGACTACTACCGCAACCACGAGAACACGATGCGGTTCCAGAATTCGCTCAAGAAGATCGAGCCACTCATCCTCGATGACGAGCGCACCCGCTACCGCCAGCTGAAGTACACGCTGAGCCTGCCGTGGCCCATCGGGCAGCGCTTGTTCATCCTCGACCTGAAGGGCGACGGCAAGCCCGGCGAGTGGGGTGACATCTGGTGGTCCTACAACAAGGGCACCATCGATGGTTTCCGGGGCCAGATCAGCGAGATGAAGGGCTCGTACGTGATCAACGCCAAGGGCGCCAATCTGACGCTGCTGCGCTACCACGTCGAAACCGACCTCGACACATGGCTGCCCGGCTGGCTGATCGGCATCATCCAGGGCGGCACCGTGCCCAATGTCGTCAGCCAGGGCCGCAAGGACCTCGAGTAGATCCGGATCCGCCAAGGGGCCGCCCGCTGCGAAGGGGGCGGCCCCCCGCCGTTGGGAAAAGTTAGGGACACCTTGGTATGCCGATGATGAAAACTTAACCGGCTGTCCGATACCCGAGGCGATATTCCCGTATGGCTTCCCTCGACCTCCTCTCGCTCTCCCGCGCAGTCCAACCCCGGACTGCCGGCGGGACGGTACAGGCCGGCGGAGGTTCTTCCTCGCTGGTGCCCGAAGTCGTGGCCTGGAACGACAACCGCGTGCCTGCCGCGATGCCTGTCGACTCCTTCCAGCCCAGTGTCGCCTGGAACGCCGCTGCCGCCGTTGCGCAGCCCCAGTGGCTGGGGCCTCTGCCGGGCGCCCAGACGCTCCAGCCCGCAATCGACCAGCCGATGGCGGCCGCCGTGCTGCCGCTCGCCCCGATGAACCAGCCTCTGCCCGCCACGGCCGAAGGCCCCGTGACCCCCGCGGCCGGCCAGACCGTGGGCTACGCCCACCTCGACCAGGTGCAGGCCGCCCCCGGCAGCGCCGTCGTGCAGATTGGCGAGGGACTCGTCGGCCTGGCCCAGCGCACGCTCGGCGACGCCAGCCGGTGGCCCGAAATCTTCGCGATGAACCGGGACCAGATCCTGAACCCCGAGGTCATCCTCCCCGGCATGGTGCTGCGACTTCCCACGGGGCCCCGGCCCACCCAGCCGGTCCCTGCCCCGCCCCCCCCGGCACCCATCCCCGCGCCGGCGCGGCCCCTGCCCCAGGAGGGCGACCTCGAGGTCCTCAAGAACCTGAAGCCCGAAGAGCTGGCCTGGCTGGGCAAGAACGACAAGAAGAAGTTCTTCGCCATCTTGAAGCCTGCAGCCCTCGAGGCCGAGCGCAAGTACGGCGTGCCCTGGCAGGTCACGCTGGCGCAGGCTGCCCTCGAGAGCGGATGGGCCCGGAGCCCCATCGGGGGCTACAACATCTTCGGCCACAAGGGTACGGGGCCCGCGGGCTCGGTCATGGTCGACACCTCGGAGTGGGACGGATCCAAGTACATCCGCATCAAGGACAAGTTCAAGCGCTACAGCAACTATGCCGAAGCCCTCGAGAGCCACGGCAAGACCTTCCACAACGGCTACTACAAGAAGGCGCTTGCCTCCTTCGAGCAGACCCGTGACCCCGTCAAGTTCGCGCATCTGCTCACGGGCGTCTATGCCACCAGCCCGATCTACGGCCAGTCGCTCGAGCGCATGATGCGCCAGTACGACCTCATCTGATCTCCAAGCGGCCCGGATGGGCGCTACAATCGTGGCTATGGTCGAAGGCTGGCTGGTTGCGCTGTTCGCGCTGCTCTGTCCCGTGGCACCCGAAACGGCGCCAGTGGCCCCGGGACGGGTACTGGAAGTGCCGGCCGACGAGACGATCCAGAGCGTCCTGTGGAAAGCCCGCCCCGGTGATCGCCTGCGCCTCTCCGGTCGTCACGAGGAGCGCATCTTCCCGGCGTTCGACCTTGTCATCGAGGCCGGTGAGGATGGCAGCCTCGTCGGCCGAGACGGGCCCGCGCTCTCCGTCGGCCCTGGCGTCACCGTTCGCGTCGGCAGCGTGCTGCTCGAACGCAGCAACACGCCTGGCTTGCCCGGTGGCCCCGTGGTCATGGTACGCGGAGGCAACCTGTTGCTCGAGGGCACCCGGGTCGTCGCCGCGACCGACGATGGCTTGCGCGTGGCCGGCCACGGGCACGTCGAACTTGACGGGGCCAGCCTGCAGGCAGCCAAGGGCACGGCCCTGAAGGTCACGGACGATGGCGTCGCCAACCTGATCAACGGCAGGATTTCTGGCGACGGCTCGCACGTCGTGGTCGTTTCGGAGCGTGCCGGCCTGCACGCTACAGGAACGCTCGTCACGGGTCGTCGGACGCTGCTGCGCGGGGAGGACGACGGTCGCCTCACCTTGAGCCGCGTTCGCCTCGAGGGTGGCGAGCGTGGTGTCGAGCTCGCCCAGCGCGCAAGGGCCGGCTGCTTCGAGACGGTGCTCGCCGAACAGCGATCAGTCGCGCTGAAACTGGGCAACCAAGCCGACATGGCACTTGCCGATGCCACGGTGTCGCCCGCCGTCGGCATGGCCGTTGCCTTGAACGGCGATGCCAGCCTGCAGAGTCGCAGGACCTCCTGGACCGGCCAGCCGGCCCGGGCGGGCCTGCTGGGCGGACAGGCCCGCTGGCTGGGGATTCGGGATACTTGGCAAGGCTGGCCGGGGGAGGGCTTGACCGTCTCGGACCTGGCCGGCCTCGCCCACAAGCACCTGCGTGTCCGTCGACTGGCAGGCACCGCCTTGCAGTTGGCCAGCCACGGTCGTGCGGTCCTCACGAACGCGGACATCGAAAGCGTTGGCGAAGACGGCGTCGTTCTGGTCGGCGAAGCACGCCTGCAGTGGGAGGGCGGTCGTCTGGCTCAAGTCGGCCGCGACGCCCTCGTCGCAGGCGGCAAATCCCGCGTGCTGCTGGGGGGCGTGCAGTTCTCGACCAGCGGTCGCCATGACCTCGTCGGTGATGATGAGAGCAGCCTGACGCTCCGCGACCTGAAACTGACGGGTGCCCGCGAGGTCGGCTTGCTGGCCCGTGGACACAGCCGCATCGAGGCCAGCCGCCTCGCGATTGAGGGGCACAAGGGTACGGGCGCCGCCGCATTGGGTGACAGCCGGATGGTGCTTGATGCGACCGAGATCCGGGGGGGACGCCTGGGCGTGTTGTACCTCGACCGGGCGGTGGGCGAACTGCGCCAGTGCCGCATTGCCGATCATGCCGCCGATGGCGTGGTCGTTCAGGACGAAGCCAGTCCCCGCTTGCAGGAACTCGAGATTCGCGGGCAGGGACAGGCCGGCCTGCGTATCCTGGACGGGGCACGTCCCGTCCTCGAGCGTTCCGTGCTCGTCGGCAATGCCATCGGCCTGTCGGTCGAGGCCCCGGGACGCCTTCGGGGCCAGCCGTTCCTCGGCATGAATCGCGTCGTGGACAATACGGTCCTCGACCACGAGGGGCTTCTGCCCGGTCCGCTTCTGAAGGAGTAGGTCCTCCGGCCGGGCCGGCGTTGCCGTGGCGGGTGCCGTCGTGGCACGTTCCGACCTGCCCGATGGCAGGAGGTCCGGTCCATGCGCATCGCCCTGCTCGCCCCAATCCAGGAACGCTGTCCCCCTGAAGGCTACTTGGGCATCGAACGCGTGGTGGCCCTGCTCGCGGAAGGCCTCTGCGCCCGCGGTCACCGGGTCACGCTGTTCGCGAGCGGCGACAGCCGTACTCCGGCCCACCTGAGCGGGACCGAAGCCACGGCCCTGCGCCCGCAGGGCCTGTCCGTCCCCGAGCAACGTCTCCATGACCTGAGGCATGTCGGGGCGGCTCTTGCCCGCGCGGAAGAGTTCGACGTGATCCACAATCACCACGGCCCCAACCTGGGTTTGGATACGGGTGCAGCCCCGATGCTTACGACCCTGCACGGACCGATGACGCCCGAACACCGCAAGCCCTTCGAGGGCCGACAGCCCTGCGTGGCGATCAGCCGCCTCCAGGCCAGCCACGCCCCGGGCCTCCACGTACTGGGCGTGGTACACAACGGCGTCGATGTCGGCGCACTCAGGCATCACCGCGTGGCCGAGGACGTCCCACAGCCCCACGAATGGGGACGGACGCTCGTCTTCCTGAGACGTATCTCACCGGAGAAAGGGCCGCCCCTCGCGATTCGGACCGGCCTGCGTCTGGGGCTGCCGTTGCGCTTGCCGGCAAGATTGACCCCGTCGATCGCAGCTACGCCGAATCCGCAGTCCTTCCCCACGTCGACGGCGTGCGGGTGCGCTGGGTGGGCGAAGTGTACGAAGCACGCAAGGCGACGCTTCTGCGTGGCGCACTCGCCATGCTCCATCCGGTCCGCTGGCCTGAACCCTTCGGCCTGGTACTGGTCGAGGCCATGGCCGCCGGCACCCCTGTCGTGGCGCTCGCCGAAGGCGCCATCCCCGAGATTGTCGAGCACGGCGTGACGGGGTGGGTCGGCCACGACCCCGAGGACCTCGCGACGGGCGTCCGCGAGGTCGCCGACATGGACCGCGCACCCCTGCCGGGCATTGCGGCCCGGCGATTCTCGCCAGCCAGGATGACGACCGGCTATGAAGGTCTCTACGACCGCCTGCTGGACGGACGCGCGTGATGCAGAAACACGACGAGGCCGACAGCCGCGCGATCGATGAAGAGCTGACGCGCCTGCTGCAGTCCGGCTGCCCGGTGGTGCTCCGGTCATGTCGGCATCGGCGGCAGGTGACACGCGAGGGAGGCATGTTCCTTGGCTGCGATGCCGACGGCAACATGGAGCCCGGCTGCCGTTGCGGCATGGGGCTTTATGTCGGGGACACCCGCTTCCTCTCGGGGCTGGTGATGACCCTGCAAGGCAGCCTGCCGACGCTGCTGTCCCACTCGACCGAGACCAACCGGCGATCGGAGGTCGAGTGGATGAACCCGAGGTTGACGCTCGACGAAGGCGCCGAGTTGCCTCAGGAAACGCTCTACGGGCGCACGATCCGGGAGTTGGGCGACGCCGTCCACGAGCGTGTGCGCCTGGTCAACTACCACCACGATGCGGTCAGGCTGCGTCTGGACATCGACTTCCAGGCGGATTTCGCGGACATCTTCGAGGTACGGGGCGTTTCATGCGGACGCCCGGGTGCCTTCCTGCGCACCCGCCGCGAGGACGAAAGCATCATCTTCGCTTACCAGGGTGCCGACGACCTGCTCCGGGAAACACGACTGACCTTCGAGCGACCACCCGCATCGGTACGCCTCGAGCGACTCGGGGCCGCGGCCGCGAGGGCCACCATGACCTTCGTGATCGACGTAGGGGGCCGGGGCGCAGATACCGTGCTGGGCTGGCGGATCACGCCCCAGTCGCGCACTCCGCGCCGGCACGTGCCCATCGGCGGTCAACCGCTTGCAGGGGGCGGCATGGGCGCCATCCAGCCGGCCACCCTGCACACGAGCCACGAAGTGCTCAACTTGATGCTCGATCGCTGCAGGCGGGACCCGGCCTCGCTGACCACGCGGTACGACACCGGTCCGATCGCCGGCGCCGGCCTGCCATGGTACGGCGCTCCGTTCGGTCGGGACAGCCTGCTGACGGCGATGCAGACCCAGTGGCTGGGGCCGGAGCTGGCCCGTGGGACGCTGCGCTACCTCGCGCGGTGGCAAGCTCGGACAGTCGACCCCTATCGGGATGCCGAGCCCGGCAAGATCATGCACGAGGTCCGCAGCGGCGAGTTGGCGAATCTCGGGCGCATCCCGCACACCCCTTACTACGGCTCGGTCGACAGCACGCCGTTGTTTCTGATCCTGCTGTCGGAAACCTTTCGCTGGACCGGAAACCCCGCCTTGCTCGACGAGCATTGGGACGCCGCGGAGCGCGCCCTGATGTGGCTGGAAGGCTATGGAGACCGCGATGGAGACGGCTTCGTCGAGTACCAGACGGCGAGTCCCGTCGGCCTGACGGCCCAGGGCTGGAAGGACTCGCACGACAGGGTGCCGCACGAAGATGCCACGCTCGCCAGTCCGCCCATCGCCTTGGTCGAGGTGCAAGGCTACGCCTGGGATGCTCGGGTCCGGCTGGCCGAACTGTATGCCTTGAGGGAGCAGAGGATTCTTGCCGAGCGCCTGCTGCAGGACGCCGACCGCCTGCAAAAGAGCTTCGAGCGACAGTTCTGGTGCCCGGAAACGGGCAGTTATGCTCTGGCGCTCGACGCCGACAAGCGACAGGTCCGGACACGGACCTCGAACCCGGGCCACGCACTGTGGAGCGGCATCGTGCCGCGCAGGCGGATACCCGCGGTGGCGCGAAGCCTGATGGGGCCGGCGTTGTTTTCGGGCTGGGGGATCCGCACGCCGGCCGCCGATAGCCCGGTCTACAACCCGCTGTCCTACCACAACGGCTCCGTCTGGCCCCATGACAACGCCATCATCGCGGCTGGCCTCGCCCGCGCCGGCTTCAAGGACGAGGCCCTGCGCATCCCGGAAGGCATGGTACAGGCCGCCCAGCACTTTCCCTACCTGCGCTTGCCCGAATTGTTCTGCGGCTTTGCCCGGCAAGGGGATGCCTCGACGCCCGTCCCCTATCCCGTTGCCTGCGCGCCGCAGGCCTGGGCTGCCGGTGCCTTCTACTTGATGTTTCAGGCGATCCTGGGCATCCAGCCCGAGGCCCCCGCGGGCATCCTGCGCATCCGCGAGCCGGTCCTGCCACGTTGGCTCGACCAGGTGACGGTGCACGGCCTGCGCCTCGGCAAGGCCAGCATCGACCTGCACTTCCAGCGCTATGGCGCCGGCACGACGGCCCGCGTGCTGCGCAAGCAAGGGCCGGTCCGGGCGCTGATCGAGGGCTGACGGGGGCGTGCTACGATGGGGAATCCCGTGTGGCTCAAGGAGTTCCCCCGATGGACCAGGGCGCCTTCCGGACCCTAGGCGAATGCCCCTTCGGCACCGTCTGGTATGTCGATGGCGAGGACAAGATCGTCGTCAACGCCTTCCAGGCGGCGCTCTACTTCACGGTAGACGAGTTCGCACAGTTCGCCCGGATGGTCCGCGACGCGGACGGCCGCCTCGCCGAAGGGCGGGGCCGCAAGCCCGCGCCGCCACCGCCAGCGCCCGCACCCGAGGCGGGCTCCAATATCCGCCAGTTCCGCCCCTCCCACCGTCCCCAGGACGATTGATCCGGAGTATTCGTCATGCCCAAGGCCATCATCCACACCGCTTCCGGTCCCATCCACATCGACCTGCATGCCGAGGCCGCGCCCGGCACCGTCGACAACTTCGTCACGCTGGTCCGCAAGGGCTTCTATGACGGCCTGACGTTCCACCGCGTCATCCCCGGCTTCGTCAGTCAGGGCGGTTGCCCCAAGGGCACGGGCACGGGTGGCCCCGGCTACACCATCAAGTGCGAGACGGCCGGCAACCCCCACAAGCACGTCGCCGGAGCCCTGTCGATGGCCCATGCCGGCAAGGACACCGGTGGCAGCCAGTTCTTCCTGGTGCACGATCCCCAGCCCCACCTGGACGGCGTCCACACGGTCTTCGGCCAGATCACCGAAGGTCTCGAAATCGTCCGGGCCATGCAGGGCGGTGACGTGATGGAGAAGGTCGAAATCCTCGACGCCTGATTCTTCTCCGACGGCCCCCGCCCTCAAGCGGGGGCCTTGTCGTGCCGACGACATGGGCAGTATGCGCATCGAGATCACGCAGGCCGTGGCCGGGGAAGTCCTGAAGGAACTTCTCGGGCACGAGACGGTCGCGACACCGATCCGCCAGGCGGCCCAGCCGACCCAGGCTTCGGACCGGCTCGCCCAATCGGGTGCCCCGGAGAAGATGCTCGAGAGGGGCCGGGCTGTCGCGGACCACGTGCTGGCCTCCGCCGTCACCTCGATGGAACGGGTGATGTCGCGGGATGGCCACGAGCTGACTTTCGAGCTCCGGCGCCGGGGTAACCGCCGCGTGGTGCGGTTGGTGCGTCGGGAAGACGGGCAAGTCCTTCGGGAGTGGGACGGACAGGCCTTCATGGATGCCGTGCGGCGCGGCGGCGCCCTCTCCGAGGGCTCGCTGCTGGACTTGGAAGGGTAGGCACCACGGATGGCCCTGCAACTTTCCGGACTGGCCTCGGGGATGGACACGAAGTCCGTCATCGAGCAGTTGATGGCGCTCGAGCAGCAGCCGGTCCTGGCCATGCAGAAGCGCCAGCTCTCGCTCAAACAGCAGAACGATGCGTTCCAGGCCATTTCCAAGCGCCTGACGGACTTCAAGACCAAGGCCACGGCCCTGACGCGCGACGCCACGACCAAGGCCATGAAAGCCACCACTACCGATGCCGCCATCCTCGGCGCGACCGCCGGAACCAACGCGGCACCCGGCAGCCTGTCGGTCACGGTCAAGGCCTTGGCCAGCGCGACCAAGGCCACGTCGACGACCAGCGTCGGAACAGCCATCGGGCCGGCCCATCTGGCGCAGGACGTCACGACGCTGCCGACGGCGGCGACCATCACGGCGGGGACCTTCTCCCTGAGCTACACGGTGGCGGGTGTCACGCAGAATGCCTCGGTAACCGTCACGGCGGCCGGGGGGGGAACCAATACACTGCAGGAAGTCCTGAACGCCATCGGCACGGCAACGGGCGGCGCCATCACCGCCTCGGTCAACAACAACCGCCTCAAGCTGACCTCGGCAACCGCCACGAACATCCAGATCGGCTCCAGCGGAGATACCAGCAACTTCATGCGGGCGACCTACATGCAGGGCGCCTCCTTTGCAGCCGCAGGGCCCGCCGGCGGCACGGTGACGTCGAGCCAGGTCGTGGGCACCCTCTCAACCAGCAAGACGCTGGCGACGGCAGGCCTGGCCACCGCACCGGCACCGGCCTCCGGCAGCTTTGCCGTCAATGGCAAGACCGTCGCATGGGACAGTGCCGTCGACAGCCTGTCCGACGTGCTGGCACGCATCAATTCTGCCGGTGCGGACGTCGTGGCCAGCTACAGCCAAGTCGATGACAAGGTCCTGCTGACGAGCCGGACGACGGGATCGGCGGCCATCACCTTCTCGGACACCTCCGGCAACCTGCTGGCCGCCCTGGGCATGGACGTGGCACAGCAAGCGCGCGGCACAGACGCACGCATCGCCGTCGCGGGCTTCAATGGCGGGGCGGACATCCTGTCGGCCAGCAATGATTTCTCCTCGGTCGTACCCGGCGTCACGCTTACGGCCCGCAAGGTCGACGTGACAGCCCAGACCGTGACCATCGACCGCGAGCAGAGCAGCCTCGTCGATGCGGCAAAGGCCTTTGTCGACAGCTACAACAGCATCATCAACGCCATCGACAACGCCACGGTGAAGGGTGCGCCGAACGCTGGTGACCCCAGGCTGGCCGGCCTCAAGCAGAAGGTGACCATGCTGATGACCGGCCGCATCGGCAACTATGCCGAAGGCTACGATTCGCTCGGGGCGCTGGGCATCTCGGCCAGCAAGGAGGACCGCAAGCACCTGCAGGTCGACGAGACCAAGCTCAATGCGGCACTCGTCGCCAATCGCGACCGGGTGGCGGAGCTCTTCCAGAGGGTCGACACGAGTCCGACCGTAACGCCCGTTGGGGTTGCGCGAAAACTCGTTGCCTACCTCGACGAGGCTCAGAGCACCAGCGGAGTCTTCAAGACCCAGCAACAGATGGTGGACAAGCAGACGCAGTCGCTCGACAAGTCGATCAAGCGGCGCAACGAGCAGATCGAGCGGAAGCGCACCCAGTTGCAACGCCAGTTCACGCGGATGGAACAAGCGATGGCCAAGATGCAGTCCCAGCAGAATGCGTTCGTCAGCCAGATGAACCAGATCACCCAGCGGTGAGGAGGCCCATGATGAATCCGATGGCAGGCAACCCATTCGCCCAGTACCAGGCGGCCCAATTGGAGACGTCACCGCCCGAGCGCATCCTGATCATGCTCTTCGATGCCGCCATCCGCTTCGCCGGCCAAGCCCGGCAGGCCATGGTCGAGAAGCGTCACGAAGAGGCCCACAAGAACTGCGTGCGGGTACAGAACATCCTGACCGAACTCATGGCGACCCTGCGGTTCGATGTCGGGGGCGACATCGCCAAAAACCTGTTCGACCTCTACGAGTTCCTGCATCACACCACGGTGCAGGCCAACATCCGCAAGGAGCCAGGGCAGATCGACGTCGTGACGGGCCATCTCAAGGACCTTCGCGAAGCTTGGAGCCAAGCGGCCAAGAACGTCGCCAGCCAGCGGACCCGCACGGCGACGGCATGACGAGCGACGCCCCGGGCGCGCCGGCGTCGCCCTTGCCGCTCTACCGCGACACGCTGCAGCTGGGCGAGGACTTGCTCAGGCTCGTCGAGGCCGGAGACTGGGATGCCGTCGTCGCGCTGCAGGAGCGTCGGGACCAGCTTGCCGCCAGGAGCATGGAGCTGATCCCTGCGCTCGATCCGTCGGACCGCGCCGAGGCGATGCGCCTCCTTCAGGCCATCAACGTGCAGTTGCTGCGCGAGGGCCACGCGATCCGCCTCGCGATGCAACAGAATCGCACCGAGGCGCTGCAGGCCAGCCGGACGTCCGGTGCCATCCAAGGCTACGGCGTAGCCTCGATGCCCGACAGCGTGGCCCACGACAACGAGGCCTACGGCCTCGACGTGCAGCAGTGAGGCCGAGCCGCTGGCCAGCACGCATCCTTACCTGATCCCGGGCGATGTCCTGACCAAGGACCTGCTCGCGCCGGACACCGGCACCGTCCTGGTACCGGCCGGCACCGTCCTGAATCACGATGCCATCATCCGCATCCGTTCGGCAGGACTCGAGCGGGCGACCCTGCGACTCGTCGTCGCGGCCCGCAACGCCGTGGCCTCGGGCATGAATCTCAAGGCCTTCGGGGGCAAGCCGGCCGGTCTCGCCAGCACGATCGTGCAAGTGCGCGCCAAGCGCATCATGTCCACCACCGCGGGCCTGCGGGCCCTGCTTTTGCTGATGGTCCTGACCTCGGCGGCACTCGCGGGCCTGACGGGCGTGCTGTCGCTGGCCATGTTCTCGGCCCTGGCCTTTTCGGTGCTGGCCTTCGTCACGCTTTCCACCGGTTCTGCCGCCCACACCTACACCAAGCATCTGAAGGAGCTTCGCGCCGCCGAAAGAGCCGCGCGCCTGCGCCAGCAGAACCTCGAGCACAGGGCCCAGGAAGGCGAGGTCATGGCGATTCAGGAATTGCTGGCCGAGCAGACGCTGGGGCCCGAGCACAACCTTGGCCTTGCCGTCGGCAAGGGCTGGGTCGTGGCCCACATGCTGTTGCCGGATGCCCGCCTGCTGCTTTCACCGGCCGGGCTGGGTTTCAACTTGCCGGCGGGCCCGGCCCAACCCGTTGCAGCCGAGGCGATTCAGGGCGAGGAACTGGCCACACCCGAGCCTGAGCCTCCCGAAGTCAATGACACCGACGCAGGACCGACGGGGGACCCACCGGAAGAGGACGTCGCGTCCGCAGCCGAGGACGTGCACGAAGCCGATGCCGCGTTCGGGGCTGACGGCAAGGTCATGGGCGAGGCGATCGAGAACGGGGGCCAAACGCTTCGGCTTGCGACCGGTCCCGCCATCGAGGCGCTCTACAGCCACGCCGCCCAGATCATCTCAAGCGTGATGTCCGCCAGCCCCATGACCAAGCATGTCTCGGTCTCGTTCTATGACGCATGCATCCGGACGGCCCGCCCCAGGCAACCCTACTGGGGCTGCGTGGCCAACTTCCGCATGGGCCGCGACAACTACCTGGAGGGCCAGCGGGAGAACCAGTTGCCTCTCTATCTCGTACGCAACCGCAACGCCCATCTCAGCTACGAACGGGACCGTCCCCTGCTCGAAATCTTGGCCGTGCCGCTGAAGAGACCCACGGATGTCCTGCTGGATCCCGAGGAGGAGGCCAAGCCTTCCGTCCTCCAGGAACTGGAAGCCGACTAAGAGACCTGGCCCAGCGCCGCCGGGGGCCGCGAACGGCCCATCAGGCCCATCAGCGCGACCAGCGTCAGCACGTAGGGCAGCATCTGCAACCACTCGGCCGGGACTTCGACACCCAGAGTCTGCAAGAATATCTGCATCGCGTCGGCCAACCCGAAGAGACAGGCCGCCGCGAGCGACGGCAGGGGCTTCCAACGACCGAAGATCATGACCGCAAGCGCAATGAAGCCCTTGCCGCTCGTCATGCCCTCGTTGAACTGGCCGATGCCCTCGAGTGTCAGGAAAGCACCCGCGAGGCCAGCGAGGCCACCCGAGATCGCCATGTTGACGTAGCGGGTCGCGAGCACGGACAGGCCCAAGGAGGTCAGCGTCAGGGGATGCTCGCCAGAAGCCTGCGTGCGCAGGCCCCACGGCGTCCGGAAGAGCACGACATGGGTCAAGAGGCACAGCACGACGGCAAGGACCATCAGCGGCGTGAACGAGACACCCACGGGACCATCCTTGCCGTTGACGGACCAAGTCAGGATGGCCGGCAGGGTTTCGGGCAGCTTGGTGCTGCCGCCGACGTCATAGACCAGACGGAGGGCATAGGCCGTGACACCGACGGCCAGGATGTTGAGGGCCGTGCCGCTAACAATCTGGTCAGTGCGGAACCGCTGCGTCCAGAACGCGTGCACCAGGCCCAGCAGGGACCCGACCATGACGGCGGCCAGCACGCCGATCCAGAGATGGCCCGTGCCATCCCCGTCGAAGACGCCCGCGTCCAGCAGACGTTCGGCGACGACGTAGCCGGCAAAGGCACCCGTCAGCATCATCCCCTCGATGGCGATGTTGACGACGCCCGAGCGCTCGGCCCAGATGCCGGACAGGCTGCCCAGCAGCAAGGGGGTCGCCAGGCGCAGCATGGCGGCCAGCAGGCCGATCAGGATGGCGGGTTCCATCAGGCCTCCTGACCCTGGCCAGATGTCGCGCCAGCGGCGGGCAAATTAGGGGCCTGCGGGGGAGCGGGGGGTGACGGCGGAGCGACAGCCGCCGCCTTGCGGGCGGCCTTGAACTCGCGATCGCGACGCAGGCCGGCCTCGGCGGCGACGAACAGGATGACGAAGGCCTGCAGGACGCTGATGATCTGGCTCGAGACGTCGGCCTCGATCTGCATCAGGCCGGCACCGCTGCGCAGAGCAGCAAACAACAGGGCGGCGGGCACGATGGCGAAGGGATGGTTGGCACCCAGCAACGACACGGCGATGCTGTCATAGCCGTAGCCGGCCGAGAAGCCTTCCTCAACCAGGCGATGGTCGACACCGGCCAACTGGACCGCCCCGGCCAGGCCCGCGAGGCCTCCCGAAAGGGCCAGCGACCCTACCAATGTACGCACGACCCGGACGCCGGCATACTCGGCCGCCTCAGGGTTGAGCCCTACGGAACGAATCGCCATGCCCCAAGGCGTATGCCACAGCAGCCACCAGAGCCCCCCGGCCACGGCCAGCGCCAGCAGGAAGCCGGCGTGCAGGCGGGTGTCCGCCAGCAGCACGGGCAGATGGGCCCCCTCGGCGATGTAGCGGGTCTGGGGGATGGAACCGGGGCCATGAAGAGGTACGCGCACCAGCCAGCCGACCAGACGGAAGGCGATGTAGTTGAACATGATGGTCGTGATGACCTCGTGAGCTCCGAAGCGCGCCTTCATCCACGCGGGTACGGCCGCCCACGCAGCGCCCGACGCCATGCCGGCCGCGAGCACGATCAGCATGTGGAGACCGCCCGGCAGGCCCGGAAGGGCATAGCCGGCCACGACGGCCCCGAGGCCGCCCATCAGGAACTGCCCCTCGACCCCGATGTTGAAGAGCCCCGCGCGCAAGCCGAGCGCGACGGCCAGGGCCGCCAGCAAGAGCGGCGTCATGTTGACCAGCGTCTCGGCCACGGCATTGGGGCTGCCCAAGGCCCCCTTGAGCAGGGCCCCCAGGGCATCGGCCACGTCGTAGCCCGATACCGCCAGCACCACGCCCCCGGTCAAGAGGGCCGCGAGCACGGCCGCAAGCGACCACGCCAGATTGCGGAACGCGTTCATGCCGGTGTCCCCAAGTCGCCCGTCATGCGGCCACCGATCATCAGGCGGCCCAGCTCCTCGCGGGTGACGGTGCCCCGCGCACGCCACGCCACGATCTCGCCGTGGTAGACGACGCCGATGCGATCCGACAGGGCCAGCAGCTCATCCAGTTCGTTCGTGACGAGCAGGACGCCCGCACCCCGATCACGCAGCGCCCGCATCTCGTCATGGATGGACTCGGCGGCCCCGGCGTCCACTCCGCGGGTGGGCTGGGCGATGAGCAAGACGTGGTAGCGGTCATCAAGCTCGCGGGCCATGACGACCTTCTGCTGGTTGCCGCCCGAAAGCGTACCGACCGCCGTCTGGGCATCCGGTGCCTTGACGCGGTAACGCGCCAGCAGGTTGGCGCCCCGCTCGCGAATGGCGGCATGGTCCAGACGTCCCGCACGTGCGTAGGGGGCCAGATGGAAGCGATCGAAGACCAGATTGTCGGCAATGGACCACGGCTTCAGGACGGCCCGCCGCAAGCGGTCCTCGGCCACGTGGCCGATGCCGGCTTCCCGACGGGCACGCGGCGTGGCCCGCGTCAGATCCACGTGCGTTCCGCCGGACCGGGGCGCAAGCAGGACCTTGCCGCCCGTCACCGGACGCAAACCCGCCAGCACCTCGACGAGTTCACTCTGCCCGTTGCCCTCGACACCGATCAAGCCGACGATCTCGCCAGCCCGGACTTCGAGCGAGACCTCGCTCAGGGCTTCGAGACCGCGGGAACTGCGGCAAGAGACGTTCTCGACCCGCAGCAGCGGAGCACCACCCTCGGAAGCCGGCGCATCGGGCGGGGCCTTGAGCGGACGCCCCACCACCAAAGCTGCCAGCTCGGCCGCAGTCGCCTTGCGGGGATCAGCGACGCCCACCTTGCGGCCGGCCCTCATTACCGTGACGTGGGTGGCCACAGCCTGGACCTCGCGCATCTTGTGCGTGATGAAGACCAGCGCCTTGCCCTCGGACGCCAGGCGCTGCATGACCTGGCCCAACAGGGCAATCTCCTGCGGCGTCAGCACGGCGGTGGGCTCGTCGAAGATCAGGATGCGGGCGTCTCGGGCCAGGACCTTCAGGATTTCGACCCGCTGCTGCATGCCGACGGGCAAGTCCTCGACGAGGGCCGCTGGGTCGATGGGCAGGCCCACCCGGTCGGCCAGGGCTCGGACCCTCTCGTGTGCGGCAGCGGTATCGACAAGGCCCCAGCGGCGGGGCTCCATGCCCATCAGGATGTTCTGGGCCACCGTGAGCGTGCCCACCAGCTGGAAGTGCTGGTGCACCATCCCGATGCCGAGGCGGATGGCCTCGCTGGGGCTTGCGATAAGGACCTCGCGTCCCTCGAGCAGGATGCGTCCCGAGTCGGGCGTCGTCATCCCGTAGAGGATGTTCATCAGCGTGGACTTGCCGGCGCCGTTCTCGCCCAGAAGCGCGTGGATTTGCCCCCACTCGAGCGTCCAGTCGACATCCTGGTTCGCGATGACGCCCGGGTAGATCTTGGTGATGCCCTCGAGGGCGACGGCCGGGACCATCCGTTCGGACCTCAGTTCTCGTCGGCCTTGTCGAGCTTGACCTTGATCGTGCCGTCCGCCAGCTTGACGCGCAGATCGTCGAGCTTCTTGCCGGTCTCGGGCGCGACCTGCGCCTCGAGCTTGCCGAAGGGCGCAAGGCCCACGGCATCGTCGGCAAGCGTCAGCTTGGTGTTGCCACCCTTGAAGGACTTGTCCTTGACCGAGGCCACGGCCTTGACGACAGCCAGATCGACCTTCTTGAGGGCACTCGACAGGACGTAGTCGGGCGCGATGCCGCTCTGGTCGGCGTCGACGCCGATGGCCAGCTTCTTCTGCTGCTTGGCGGCGTCGATGACGCCGATACCGCTCGCCCCGGCCGCCTGGAAAACGATGTCGGCACCGTTCTGGTACTGCGATGTCGCCACCTCGGCGCCCTTGGCGGAATCCGTGAAGTTGCCGGTGTAGCCCGACAGGATCTTGACCTGAGGGGCAGCTTCCTTGACGCCTGCCTCGTAGCCGACCTTGAAGCGGTGGATCACGGGGACGTCCATGCCCCCCACGAAGCCGACCTTGCCGGTCTTGGTCGTCAGCGCCGCAAGGGCCCCGGCAAGGAAGCCGGCCTGCTCCTCGGCAAAGGTGTAGCCGGCGACGTTGGGCAGGACCTTGTCGTAGCGGAAGTCGACGATGGCGAAGCGGGCGTCGGGGAAGCGCTCGGCCACCTTGCGGGTGGCGTCGCCCATCATGAAGCCCACGCTGATGACGAGGTCGTACTTCTCGCCGGCGAACTGCGCGAGATTCTTCTCGTAGTCGCTGGCCTTCTGGGACTCGATGACCGAGGTCTTGACGTCAAAGTCCTTCTTGGCCTGCTTCAGGCCCTTGTAGGCCAGCGAGTTGAAGCCCTGGTCATTCAGGCCGCCCACGTCGGTCACGAGGCCGACCCGCAGCGTGCCGGTGCTGTCCGCCTCGCCCTTGCAGGCGGAAAGGCCGATGGCACAGGCCAGCGCGGCGGCGAGCAGACGAGGCAGCGAACGGGGCACGGGTCAGGTCCTCGGGTGAGAAGGGGGTGCGTCGTCGACACGCCGGCGGGGCGTCTTCAAGGCATCTTACCAGACGGGCTCCACCGCCCGGGGGTCGGCCTCGAAGGCCTGCTCGAGGTCGTATTGCAGGGCAGACAGCGGGGCCTTGAGCATGTCGAGCATGTGCAGGGCGCCACCGGCGTCGAGGTCCAGCATGCCGAGCAGGAGGTGGCCGGTGCCGACCTGCTCATGGTGGCGGGCCAGCGCCGCCTGCCAAGCCCGCGCGCAGGCCTCGCCCATGTAGCGCGACTGCACCGGGTTGCGGACAGTGCCGGACCCGGGGCCGATGACACGGTGGACGATGCCCCGAACATCATCGACGCCCAGGCCATGACGCGAGAGGACGGCGGCAGCCGTGCCCCCCGCGGTCTCGAGCAGGCCCAGCAGCAGTTGCTCGGTCCCGATGATGTGGTGGCCCGCCGCGCGCGTCTCGGCCTCGGCCCGCTCCATGGCCTGCCGGGCCAGGGGGGCGAGCAGACGGGGATGATAATGCCGGGGCAGAGCCTGGACCGAGGCCTGAGGGACGGCGTTGCCGGCCAGCTCGGCCTCGCGCGCGGCCATCAGCCGATTCAGCAGGGCCGCCGTGTCGATGGCCATCGCACGAAGCAGTTCATGGCCGCGGCCCTCCGTCTGAGCCAGAATGGCCCGCAGCAGGTCCTGGGTATCGACGAGCAGGGGACTGGTCTGGCCGGCGATCGCGACAGCCCGCTCGAAGACCTCGCGGGCCTCGTCAGCAGGAATGATCTGCTGGGCACGCTCGTAGCCGCGTCCCCAGATACGGCCGGCCGCAAGGCGCGCCCGGCGGACGTCGAAGCCCGCCCCCGCCAGCGCCTGCCCGGCGAGGCCGGCGGGATCGGACGCGAGGCCCATCACGACGTGAGCCGCGTTCATGCGGCTGAATTCAGCCCGGCGGGCCTCTTCCTGAGCCTGGCGGATGGCGGCGATGGCACCGGCCGAGAAGTGCTCGAGCATGGGCCTATCCTAGCACCGGGACCGTCCCGTCGCCGCAAGCTTCAGAGGAAGGTGGTGCGCGGACCGGCCAAGGGCGTCGTGAGCGCGCGCGTGGGGGCCGGCCGCTGCACGAGGGGGACCTGCGTCAAGGCTGCCGCACGCGTCCGCCGCGCCTGGAACGCACGACGTCGCTCCTCATTGCGGCGCCAGCGACGTACTCCCCGGACGACAACCCGCGGCAGCATCAGGGCCAGCCAACCCGCCACCAGCAGGCCGAGGCCCTGAAGGATGCGCACGATCCAGGACGTGGCCTCGCCGACGTCCCGCGTGGCCACGAGCGGCCACCGGCCCAGTTCACGACCATCGCGGACGGCCACGAGATGCCCGAGGGTCTGACCTGCCCGGATGGGCGCCTGGACCTCGGAAAGCTCCGTGAAGCTGCGCGGGGTGCGGGTCCCCTTGGGCGCCACCAGCGCAGCCGGACGCGACAGGGCGAAGGGCACCTCGCCCAGTTCGCCATTGGCGATCGAGACCGACCCCATGGGCGTGCCGACCTGTCCCAATTGGAAGATCTGGAAGCGCCGGATGCCGAAGTCGAGCAGATTGGCCGCGTCAACCCACAGGCGAGGGCTGTCGAGGATGGCCTCGATGACGTAGCGACCGTCTCGACGAGCCGAACCCACGAAGCAGCGGCCCGCGACGGAGGTGTAACCGGTCTTGCCGCCCCAGGCACCGGGGAACTTGCCCAGCAGCTTGTTGTGGTTGACGAGGCGCCGATGCCGCACGAGGCCGTTGCCCGGCAGGTCGATGACCCGCGTGGCGGCGATGTCGGCGACCACGGGATTGGCAAAGGCCGCGCGCGCAATGAGCGCGAGGTCCCGGGCCGAGCCGTAGTGGTCGGGGTCGGGCAGGCCGTGGGGGTTGGCATAGTGCGTGTGGCGCAGACCCAGCGCACGGGCCTTCTCGTTCATGCGCACCACGAAAGCCTCGGGCGAGCCGGCGACGGCCTCGGCCAGGGAGTGGGCCGCATCATTGCCGGAGACCAGAAGGAGGCCCTGCAGCAGTTCGCGGACGGTGCGACGCTCGCCAGCCTCGAGAATCATGGAAGAACCCTCGACCTCGGCGCTGGTCGTCGAGATGGTCACGATGCGATCGAGGTTGCCGGCTTCGGCGGCCACGAGGGCCGTCATCAGCTTGGTCGTGCTGGCCTGGGGCAATTCGAGGTCGGCGTTGCGCGCCGCCAGGATCTCACCGGTGTCGCCATCCATGAGCACGGCCGCGCGGGCCGTGAGGGCCGGCGGCGCTGGCGGGGGGACAAGGGGGACAAGAAACATGGGACAAACGAATCCTGACGAACGACAGCAGGCATGCTAGCGGATGGCGGAGCGCATGGCCACACCGGGGGGACAGGCCGCAGCATCCGTACCAACATAACGGCCGCTTGACGGTTCCCATGGTGTGACGGGTCACATTTGACGACCCGAAGCCGGAGGTGGTACCTTGTCTCTTCCCGGGCCGTTAGCTCAGTTGGTAGAGCAGCTGACTCTTAATCAGCGGGTCGAAGGTTCGAGCCCTTCACGGCCCACCTAGGAACGAAGCGGGTTTCGGCGATTTCGCCGGGACCCGCTTTTTTGCTGGGGGGACACCGGGGGGACGGCAGGAGTGAGTCTGAGTCGCTCGAGGCAAGCCTCACCAGACCGACGTACGACTTTTGGCGGGTGAGTGGGAGGCTTGCTTCCGACTCCTAACAGCTGGGTCTGCCCCCATCGGAGCGGCTTGATCGATCTGGGTAACCTCGATGCTCCATACAAGAAACGGTCGATTCTTATATTTTGTCGGGACTGATGGTTCTCGAGGCCAAGAAGCGAGGGGTACCATCACCCCACCCGGCAAACAAAAACGCCTTCTAGGCCCTTGTAGAGGGCCGCTTTCCGCGCCCCGGTCCGGCTTCGCTACGGACCTCGGCGATAGGGTCAAGGGACAAAGGGTTCAAGAGCCAAGTGACACGCCCTCGGCCTACGGCCTCGACCTGGCAAGGCGGAAGCCGAAGTTGTTGTAGCGGTAGCCGGGGTAGAAGCTGTAGCGGTACGCCGCACGCGCGTAGGACGCGCCGTAGTACCACGACCCACCGCGGGACACCCGGTTCGAGCCTATTGTGGGGCCCACCGGATCCGTCACTGTGCCCGGGTAGGTGTCGTGCCAGTCCCAGCACCACTCGGACACATTGCCCGCCATGTCGTACAAGCCCCACGCATTGGGTTGCTTCTGGGCTACAGGATGGGTCTTGCTGTCGCTGTTGCCGTTGAACCAGGCATACGTCCCCAGCAGGTTGCTGTCGGAACCGAAGTACCACGCCGTGCTGCTGCCGGCACGGTACGCATACTCCCACTCTGCTTCCGTGGGCAGGCGCCAGCCTGTGGTCGCATAGGGGGTGGAGGCTGTCAGGGTCACGTTGCTGCAAAAGTAGCTGCCCCCCGGGGAACCGGAGCAACCGGACAGGTTGTAGGCCTTGGGTAGGCCATCGGCAACGGACAGAGCGTTGGCGTAGGCTATGGCGTCGTACCAGCTCACCGTATCGACAGGACGGCTCATGTCGCCACTGAGGTACGAGGGGTTGTTGCCCATCCGCGCCTGCCACTGGGCTTGCGTCACCTCTGTGGTCTGCATCAGGAAATCTCGCGTAAGCGTCACCTGGTGAAGAGTCTCGTCGGAATTACGACCCGGTTCGCTGGAGGGGGAGCCCAATTCGTCGGAGGGGGAGCCCATCTGGAAGGTGCCGGCGGGGACCACTACGGCAGCAGGCCGAGCAACGGGGGTTGGAGCTGGCCCAGGCACCGGGGTCGCGGAATGTGTAGGTGTAGGTGTAGGTGTAGGTGAAGGCTTGGGTGAAGGCGTAGGTGAGGGTGCAGGCAAAACCACGTTCACACAGGCTGACAGGGCCAAGAACACCAGAGGCCAAAGTCCCGATCTCATCTTGTTCATATCCCAATTAGAGCCTGCTTCTGCAGGCGAGTCAGCCTATCCAACCATCGTCTCATCTGGCCACCGGATCACGATCTCGTCGGGTAGAGGGCCCTGATCCGCCCGCCTGTTCCGGCCCCACTCTGCCGGGTAACGTCCTTCCAGCCACCAGGCCGCAGCCTGCCACGTCCCGGACGCGGCGGCCTTGGTGATAGTCCCGAGGGCGGTAGCCACAGCCTGCGCCTCGGCACGCTGGACCTCGAGTGCGAAGGCGTCGTCGTCTGATATCCAGCGCGAGAGTGTATTGCCGCTGATTCCGGCTAGGGCAGCCGCGGGCCAACGGGCTTGGCCAGCAGCAAGCGCCCGCAGGATCTGGTCCTCGACGGCTGGGTTGCGCTTGGTGGGGCGGGCCATATGAACAGCTTGGGGTTGGATTGCAAGCGATGCAATCCCCTCGAGCGTCGGTCCTTTTTTTATAGGCCGTCGAAACCACCATAACGAGAGTGCCAGTGCAACTTCCCGGTTCC